>Ga0210057_1002822_pt1 | contig 24486 bp, 20 predicted proteins | sample CryGeyCG2114_010_2_FD_183968 | JGI IMG/M metagenome (GOLD analysis project Ga0210057, IMG submission 183968) | Groundwater microbial communities from aquifer - Crystal Geyser CG10_big_fil_rev_8/21/14_0.10 (SPAdes) (version 2) | ecosystem: Environmental > Aquatic > Deep subsurface > Groundwater ...
AATCAGCAATTTCTTGCTGATTTTTTCCTTGTTGATGGAATTTTATAATAAATTCCCTTTCTTTTATTGTTATCATAAATAAATAGTAGATATACTACTATTTATAGTTTACTTTTGTCGTAAACTACTAATAGAAATAGCTTTTAAGAGTCTCAATAAAATCAGTGGTTTCATCATATAACTTATCTTCATATTTTTCTAATTTGTCTTTAATAATATATTTCTCATAAATAGATTTTAAGAAATTTCCAAAAGAATTTTTTTCTTCACTAATATTTTTCTTATAATTTTTTTGCATCTTCGCATTAAAAACTAATTCAACCCTTCCTTTTTGCCTCTTAACTTGATTGCCTTTATCATCCTGAACAGCAACATCTGTTAAATCTCTTAAAAAAATATTGACAGTTATTATAAATTTAACATATTCTGTAATTTTTCTAGAACCTTTCCAGCTTGACTCAATATATATGCCTGTAGGGCCTTTCTTTTCTGTATGGGATTTCTCCATAGGACTATATTTATAAAAATCCATCCATTCAGGAATCGCCTTAAACATTCCATCAAAATCCAAGATTCCGGATTTCTTAACTACGAAATTCTCAACTACCTTGATAGGATTAGTTTTTTCATTACCCATTTCTAATCTTCTTCAGTTTCGGCATCTTCTTCAGAAATATTTCCTTCTTCATCTCTGCAATCTTCACAAAGAAATTTTCCGTTCTCATTATGTAATTTTCCAAAGAGGCCACAACTTTCACATTCTCCTTCAATATATTTTTCTTTTTCTTTTACCATTTTCATATTTGTATTTATTGATTAGAAGTTTATAAATATTCTGTAAATTTAATAACTCTTAGCAAATAAAGCAATAACTTTTGCTTCTTTATCACAAAAAATACATTTTCCAGAAACTTTAGGTTGAACAAAAGGGATATTCAATGATTTTGCACCACCAGATTTATCCTTAAGTTTTTCTTCACATTCAGGACAACCACACCATTGTGCTTTAACCATTTTTTTATCTTTTATTGCTTTAACAAAATCTTTAAAATTATCTATTTTAACAATACTAGAATCCATAAACTTTTTTGCTTTATTAAACAAATTAGTTTGAATATCTTCTAACATTTTAATTACAACATTTTTAATTTCAGAAATTTTTACAATTTTCTTTTCACCAGTGTCTCTCCTTACTAAAATTGCTTGGTTTTTGGCAACATCTTTAGGACCAATTTCAATCCTAATAGGAACACCTTTCATTTCCCATTCATTGAATTTCCAACCAGGGCTATATGAATCTCTATCATCAATTTCAACATCAAAATTTTTCAATTGTTTTGCAATCTCTTTAGTTTTACCTAAAACTTTATCTTTAGAATCTTCAAAAATTATAGGAACTATAACTATTTGAGTTGGAGCTACTCTCGGAGGCAACACTAAACCTTTATCATCAGAATGCATCATAATCATTACACCAATAGATCTTGTTGTAATGCCCCATGAATTTTGCCAGCCAAATTGTTTCTTGCTATCTTTATCTAAGAAATTAATATCAAAAGCTTTAGAAAAATTTTGCCCTAAATGATGAGAAGTTGCACCTTGTATTGCTTTACCAGAAGGTAAAAATGTTTCAACAGATGTTGTAAAATCTGCACCTGCAAATTTCTCTTTTTCACTTTTCGTTCCTTCAATTACTGGAACTGCATAAAGCTCTTCAAAAATTTTTTTGTACACTGAAAGAATATCATAAACTTCTTTTTCAGCTTCTTTTTTAGTAGCAAAAACAGTATGTCCTTCTTGCCACAAAAATTCCCTTGATCTTAAGAAAGGAACAGGATTTTTGAATTCCCATCTTACAATATTACACCATTGATTTAATTTTAAAGGAAGATCATTATGTGATCTAACCCATTTAGAATAAGCATCATACATAATAGTTTCAGAAGTTGGCCTTATAGCCAATCTCTCAGCCAACTTAGTATCACCACTATGAGTAACCCAAGCAACTTCAGGACTAAATCCTTCAACATGTTCTTTTTCTTTCATTAAAAGATGTTCAGGAATCAACAAAGGAAAATAAGCATTTTGAACCTTTCTTTTCTTTAATTCTTTGTTAAAAAATTCTTGCAACTTTTCCCAAATTGCATAAGCCCGTGGTTTAAGAATATAACAACCAGAAACATCAGTATACTCAATCATATCAGCTTTTTGAATAACTTGCGTATACCATTCTGAAAAATCAATATCCTTTTTAGCAGTTATCCCTTTCTGTTTAGCCATAGAATGAACTAAAAGCTATTAATATTTAAATGTTTATCTTCTAAATGAAAAGCAAAGATTTCATCTTTTTTCTATAAATCTTCTTCTTTCCATACTGTTTCTTTTTCTTAATAGTTTCTTTCTGGAATCGTAAAGTGTATTTTGCAATGACATTCACAAAACCCAATAACATTCCTAAACCTAAAAAACATAAAACCAAAATTTCTTATAAACTTCACCCTCTTTTAAATTAAAAAGAAATCTTATTTAATCTTTTTGCTCAGGTTTCATCGTAGGGAATGCTATAACATCTCTAATAGTTTTAGCTCCAGTCAATAACATTATCATTCTATCTATACCAATCCCTAATCCACCAGTAGGAGGCATGCCGTGCTCCAAAGCCAAAATAAAATCTTCATCCATTTGATGAGCTTCAGGATCTCCGCGTTTGCCAGACTCAGCTTGTTCTTGTAACAATTTTCTTTGTTCTCTTGGATCATTCAGTTCAGAATAGGCATTTCCCAATTCCCAACCCATAACATAAGGCTCGAACCTATCTAAAAGACCAGGATGATTTTTATGAACTTTACATAATGGACTTGTAGCTTTTGGATGATCAACAACAAAAGTTGGCTGAATTAATTTTTCTTCAACTAACTCTTCAAAAATTGCTTGAATCACCAAATCCCTATTAAATTCTTGATCAAACTTAATTTTATAATCTTTTAATAATTTTTTCAAATCAGCATCAGATAATTCTTTAACATTAATATTAGTATGTTTCTTTATAACATCAATCATTGCAATGCGCTTCCAAGGTTTTTTGAAATCTAATTTCGTACCTTGATAATCTATTTTTGTGGTCCCGAATAATTTCAAGCATACAAATTCAAACAAATCTTCAGTCAACTTCATCATGTCTTCATAATCCTTGTAAGCCCAATAACATTCCATCATTGTAAACTCAGGATTATGTGTTCTGTCAACTCCCTCATTCCTAAAATTCTTACAAATAGTATAAACTTTTTCAAAACCACCAATTACTAATCGTTTCAAATAAAGTTCTGGTGAAATTGATAAATATAAATTTAAATCCCAAGCATTAATATGTGTTTTAAATGGTCTTGCATTAGCCCCGCCATAAACCGGCTGCAATACTGGAATATCTACCTCGACAAAACCTTTTTTTTCCATGAATTGTCTAATCAAGGACATAATTTTAGCTCTTTTTTCAAAGACTTGTTTAACTTCAGGATTAGAAATAAAATCTAAATATCTTTTTCTGTACCTTATTTCAGTATCTTGTAATCCATGCCATTTCTCAGGTAAAGGTCTTAATGATTTTGATAGAATCTTAAATTTCTTTACTTCAATTGAAAGTTCTCCTCTTTTTGTTCTAAATATAACTCCTTCTACTCCAACAAAATCTCCAATATCAAATAATTTTAAATCTTTATAATTCTTTAAATTATTTTTTGCAAAATATAACTGTATTTTGCCAGTATTATCTAAGATATGAGCAAAAGCTGCTCCGCCCATAATTCTTAAGCTTAAAATTCGACCAGCAACCTTGGCTTTGCTTTTTGAATGTTCTCCTTCTTTCAAATTACCAAATTTAGAAAGTAAATCAATTGCATCATGTTTCTTGTCAAAATTATAAGGATAAGGTTCTATTCCTTTTTCTTTTAACCTTTTAATTTTTGCAATTCTATCATTAATCATTTGTTCTTCAGGAGTCATAAGGATTTAGAAATGATTTATTTATTTAAAGCTTTCTTAGTTACCTTCCCGAAAATTATATAAGCAAATAAGGGCTTTTTTCTAGATATATTAACAAATAAAAAGAGGCCGAGATAGATTGTATTGCGGTACATTAGATTAGAGACTAAACTAAAAATGGAAAATACAACAACTACAGAAAATCAGCAACAACCAGTTAATCCAAATACTACTCCTCAAGCTCCTGCTCAACCAGCACAAATTCCAATTCCACAAAATACAACTATACCTAAACAAGAAAAAAAAGGATTTTTTTCAAAATTATTTAGTAAAAAAGAAAAAGTTCCAAAAGAAGATAAAAAACCAGAAAAAATAAATGCTAAAAAAGTAAAAGAAGTTTATAAACCAGAATTTAAAATTTCATTCCCAACAGATATCCCACAAATTCCAGAACTTAATGACCCTACTAAACTTGATGTAAGATATAAAATTATTGAACCTTATGTTGATATCCATATTTATTGGGATGCAAAAGTCAATGAAATTCTTTACAAAGTAGAAGAACCTGAACTTACAGAAAAACAACAAAAAGATTTAGCAACATTAGAAGAAGGTTTAACAGAATTAATCAATATCAGTTTCATAAACATAGAAAACAAAGATATAGTTATTGAATATTTGGAAAAGAATCTAAGAATTTTATTAGATGAATTTGGTATTGAAGCAAATAAAGAAACTTTCATGAAATATATGTACTTTGTTTATAGAGATTTTGTTGGCATGGATATAGCCGAGCCATTATTAAGAGACTATTTTATAGAAGATATAGAATGTAATGGACTCAATAGTCCCATTTATATTGTACATAGAGAGTATAAGAATCTAAGAACAAACATTATTTTTACAGAAATAAGTTCTTTAACACAATTTGTAGAAAAGCTTGCACAAAAGTGTGGAAAATATGTTTCTTATGCAAACCCCTTACTTGACGGAGTCTTACCAGATGGATCCAGAGTTAACGCTACATACACAGAAGATGTTACATCTAAAGGCCCAACTTTTTGTATAACAGAAGGAAAAGTGCAGCTAAAAGACGGCTCATTAATGGACATAAGAGAATTGTTTGAGCTCAGTAAATCCGAATTTGGGAGTATTATGGAAAAGGGGACAGAAATAATTCGACCAACTGGGTTGAAATGCTGTGGCATACATGGCGAAAACCTTGAACAAGTTGAAGCAGACATAAAGGAAGTCATGAAACTACCGCCACCTAAACATTTGGTAAGAGTCATATTAGAAGACGGAGCCAACATAGAAGTTACGACAAACCACCTTTTCCATACCATCGATAAAACTGCAAGATTGATTGAAGCTAAAAACTTAAAAAAAGGCATGTACGTTCCTGTACCCATTAATATTAAAGCGCATGGAACCAGATATGTTATCAATGTAAGGGAATTACTAAAAGAATATTCTAAAGAAAAGAAAATATGCATTGTAGCAAATGGTTGCATTAAATCATTAGTGACTAACCAAATTGAATTAGTAAAAGCTTCAAAAAGAGATTACAGAAAAATAATGGCAGAAGAATATGGGGTGCATAATTCGTATTTCTACGAAATCATATCAAAAGGTTCTTCAATTGCTTATGAAGTGCTTGAAAAGATATGTGATAAGGAAAACAAGGATTTTAGTTCATTGAGCCAAATCAAAATTGTTGCTTATGGAGGCGGTAAAAAAGGGAAAAGCAAAGCTATAAATGTCCCAGATGAAATAGATGAAGACTTGGCTTACCTTGCCGGAGCAATAATTAGTGACGGCCATCTTTCAAAATCATCCGTAGATATAAGTTGCTTTGAAGAAGGCTTTGCCAAGGCAGTTAAATCCAGATTCATTGCAAAATTCGGGAAGAGCAATTCTTATTATGGGGGAAACAGGGTTTATTTATGCAATATATTTACACCTTTCTTCTTCAATAAGGTTTTTGAAATCCCATTTGGCAAGAAACACTCAATTGTTAAAATTCCAAGGATAATATTCAAGTCAGACGAGAAAGTTATTGCTTCATTCATAAAAGGTTTATTTGACGGAGATGGCACCTGCAGTTCAGGATTGAGCTATAAAACCAAGTCAAGAGAACTTGCCTCTGGTCTAAGCTATTTGCTGGGGAGACTAGGAATATACTGCTATTCCCACAAGAAGAATGAGCAATACAAAATAACAATCCCTTCCATTTATGAAGCTATTTATTTTGAAAAGATAGGCTTTGAAAATCAGTTCAAAGCCAAAAAATTAGCAAGACTAATAAAGAAAAAAATTGAGCATAAGAGCTACATAAATCATGGAAGAATTCCAGCCACTCCAATTCTGGAATTATTAAAAGAATTAAGAATCTCAAAAAACCAGATTGCAAAAGAAACAAAAGTTTCCTATAATAGATTAATATATTATGACACTCTTGCAAAACCTTTAGTCAAAAAAATCACTGAGATCATACAAAATAAAGCAGTTACAGGTAAGCTTAAAATTAAAGTAAGCCAACTTATAAAACTCAATTTCATAAAATGGCTAATTAATAATGAACAGGAATATGTAAAAATAAAAAGTGTTGAATTACATAATAATGAAAATAATAAGCCTGTTTATGATATTGAATTAGAACCTTGCAAATTCTATATAGGTGGTGACAAGCCACTCACTGTGTTTGACACAATTCGTAAGTTCACTAAAGAGCCTTGGACTCCTATCAAATTAATGGATTTCAGAACAGTTTCTCCAGAGATTTTAGCATATCTTTGGATTGCTATTGAAAACAAATCTAATATTTTAGTAATTGGTGGAACTGGCAGTGGTAAAACATCTTTGTTAAACGCCATAGCATTTTTTATACCGCCGGCTGCAAGAGTTGTTAGTATAGAAGATACTCGTGAACTTAACTTAAAACATGAAAATTGGTTGCCAGCTGTATCCAGGGCTGGAGCTGGAGTTGCAAATATTACTGGTGAAAAACAAGGCGAAGTTACTTTATTCGATTTATTAAAAGAAAGTTTAAGACAACGTCCTGATTATATAATTGTAGGAGAAATAAGAGGTAAAGAAGCATTTGTATTGTTCCAAGGAATGAATACAGGTCACCCTTCTTTTGGTACGATGCACGCAGAATCTGTTGATACAGTTGTTAAAAGATTAATAATGCCTCCGATTAACTTATCACCTTCCATGGTTGAAGCATTAGATATCACTTGCATAATAACTCCTGCTAAAGTTAATGGAAAAGATGTTAGAAGAATTAGAGAAATAAGTGAAATTGTTAAAGTTGGTGCTAAAGGAGAAGCACAAATAAATACACCTTTTGTAAGAGATCCAAGAACAGATAAATTTATGTTTAAAACACAAAGTGTAGTGTTTCAAAAGATTATGCAAAGAACAGGAATGTCTTGGCCACAATTATTAACAGAGTTCCAAAACAGGGCAAGATTGTTAATGGCCATGTACAGAAACAAAATATTTGCATTTTCAGAGGTACAAGAAATAATTAATCAATATTACAAAACACCTAAAGTTGTGTTAACTAAATTTGGAATAAAATGAGTCTAGAACTTATACAACAAAAAGCCAAGATTTTAATGGAAAATATTTATGAATATGATAGATTGAAAACTGAAAGTGCTCCACAAAAAGAATTAAAAAAAGTTAGAAATTATGCAATGAAAATTATTGAAAAAATGAGAGAGAGTTTAGATAAAGAAAAGAGGAGAATAAATGCCAAGTGATAATGCTAAAGGTGCATGTAGTGTAATAGCAAATCTGGCAGCCAACACAAAACCTTCAGCTCCAGACTTTGGAAATGTATTAACTGAAATAGAACAAAATCTAAACATCATAGAAGATTCTTTTCATTTACCAGAAGATGCTAAAGAAAAAAATAAAAAAGTTAAAAAATTAAGTTCTAAAAAAAGAAAACAATTTTTAAAAGATATCAATATCGAAGAAAATTTTCTTAAAAGTTATATGAAAAATAAAACTAAAAAAGAAATAAAAACAGCTGCAAGAGTTGATTACACATTATATGAAACAACTTCTTATGGTAAAATTTCAAACAGATTTTTTGAAAAAACTACAGTTTCATTAACAAAAAAATATCCAGAAGTTTTTACATATTTATTAAAATCATTAAGAGCTTCTGGAATAAAAATATTATCTAAAACATACATTAGCATAATGTTATTCTCATCATTATTAGCATTTATTTTAGTTACTTTATTAACAGCCTTATTCTTCAAACATCCAATTTTAGTTTTACAAATTTTAAGGGGATTTTTGTTAGGTACAGTAGGTGCATCTGTAATAGGACTTATTCTTTATCTTTATCCGGGAAGTGTAGCTTCAACAAGAGAGCGTGCAATAAAAGCAGATTTACCTTTTGCAATAATAAATATGGCTGGAGTTGCCGGCAGTGGTGGAAAACCAATATCTATTTTCAAAACTTTGCTAACCTCAGATGAATATCCAGGATTAAGAGATGAAATTAAAAAAATAGTAAATTATGTTAATTTGTTTGGTTATGATTTATCAACAGCTTTAAGAGCAGTAGCTAGGCGCACACCTTCATTAAGGTTCAAAGATTTATTAGACGGAATTGTAAATACAATAGAGTCAGGTGGTGATTTAAAAGATTACTTGCAAACAATGGCTAATGAATCATTAGCTACTTATAGATTAGAAAGGAAAAAAGCAGTAGAATCAGTTTCAACATATTCAGACATTTATACAACAGTTTTAATTGCAGCCCCCTTATTATTCTTTGTAACTTTGGCCATAATACAAACAATGGGCGGAGAAATAGGAGGAACAAGTGTTAGTTCATTAGCAACTATTGGAACTTATGTTGTAATCCCTATGCTTAATATAGGATTTGTAATATTCCTAAACGTGGTGCAACCAAAATGATTAAATTTAGATCTGTACATTTAATTGGAATCTTTGTAGCAATTTTCTTAGTTGCATTAGACTTTTATTTGTTCTTTAGTTTTATAGATCCTATTGGGCCAACTGCAAGATGGTTTTATCCAATGCTTATTATTTCATTAAATGTTAGTTGGGCACATATATGGGTTGATTTCTTAAAAGAAATGAACAGACAAAAAAGGATAGAAGTTAAATTTGTAGATTTTGCAAGAGATATTGAAAGTTCTGTAAAATCTGGAATCTCCATCCCTTCAACAATAATTCAATCAGCTAAAAAAGATTATTCTGAATTAAACCCTTATATCAAAAAATTATCAAACCAAATCAGGTTAGGCATTCCAATCCACAGGGCATTAACAACATTTGCTGCAGACACCAATAATTCAATGATAAAACGTTCTATTGCAATTGTTATTGAAGCTGAAGCTAGTGGTGGTGATATAAAAGATGTATTAAAAGCAGTTACAGATTCAATGGAAAATATTAAGAAACTAAAAGAAGAAAGAAAATCTGCAACTTACGGGCAGATTGTACAAGGTTATATAGTTTACTTTGTATTTATTGGAATCATGCTTATCCTTCAATTAAAACTGTTTCCCCAATTATCAACAGTAGGTGGCGCAGATATGTCTATGATAGGTGGATTAAGCAGTGGTGGAAGCATAGCTGACTTAGATACAGTATTTTTCATGTTAATTTTAATTCAAGGATTCTTTGCAGGAATCATGATAGGTAAGTTCTCTGAAGGTACAGTAAAACAAGGCCTCATACATTCGTTAATTTTATGTACTATTGGGGCACTTATAATAACTACAGCAAAAGGTGGAATTTAAATGCAAAAACAAGGAGCAACACATGCAGATTGGGCAATTAGTTTAGGATTATTTTTAATTTATATTTTAACTATGTTCATGATTCTGCAACCAGGCATTCAACCTGTTTACAAAGAAACACAATTATTAGATAACATGGAATCTACTATTACAGAAAGAGCCCCATTTATTTTAACTAAAACACCTTTAGTTATTAAAACTCAAGAATTGGATTCAAGTGGCATTTATCAAATCCGTATTACGTCTGAATTACCTTTAGAAAAAGATGGAAATAAAGCAGCAGTATTTTCTGAAGATGGAATTTATGAAGATAATGCTAGAATCGATAGTTCAACAAATACTTTAAAATTTGAAGCTTTTATTAATATTGGAATAAACAAATTTTGGGTTTATGAAATTATAGTTCCGGATAAAAATGGTGACGATTATAATTATGAAAATTATTTTAATTCTGATGAAAAAGAAATATCCAACTCAGAAAATAATTTTACATTTACTTTTGGAGCCCCAGAAATTATAAAAGGCATAGATTGGACACAATTTATTTCAGAAGTAAGAACCCAGGAAGGTTTTAGCTGTTCGGGTCCTGATGCAAATGAAGATTATTCAATCTTAAAAAACATTTTAAACTATCCAATAAATAAAGAATTTATCCTCCAAGTTATTGAATATCCTAATCCAAGATATAGTTTAGAAGATATGCAAGATATATGCCATGTAGAAAATCCATTTGAACAAACTTCAGTTTTTACAAGAGAATGGATTTCTTACAAATTAAATAAATATGGTGATAAAGAACCAATAAGAATGCACGTAAAAATATGGTAAACAAAAAAGGTTATTTAAAAACATTAGAAGCAGTTTTAGCGATTGTTATAATTTTATTATTTACTTTTTCAGTTACACCAAAAGAAGAAATAGATTTAAGTATGCCTCAAAATATTAAAACTAGTCAAAGTTTTATTCTCTCAGAATTACAGAACAATGAAACTATTAGATATTATGTAGTACATTCCGACGATTCAGATGCTGCTTCAAATGCAGCTTATAAAGCAGTAGACAGTTTAATAAGTGAAAATATGCCTAGTAGTTATGATTATACTTTTGGGATTTGTAAAATGAGTTCTTGCATAAGTAATATCACTTCTTTAGCTTTAGAAACTTCCATTTATTCACAAGATATATTAATTACAACCGATGGTTTAATACAAAATCCAAAAGTTGTAAGACTTTGGGTATGGAGAAAAATATGATACCTTACAAATTTATTGATGATTTAACCTCTGATGTAATGTTTGAAGCTTATGGTAAAGACCTAAAACAAGTTTTTAGAAATTCAGCTTTAGCAATGTTTGAAGTAATTTGTGATGTTGATGCTATTGAACCTAAAGAAAAAAGTAAATTACAACTTAAAGGAGAAAATTCTCAAGATTTATTATATAAATTTTTATCAGAACTAATAGCTTTAGTAGATACAGAACAAATGTTTTATTCAAAATTCAAAATTTTAGATATTAGTGAAAGCCATTTAATAGCAGAATGCTATGGAGAACCTATAACTCCACAAAAAGGCCATACTTTAGTGAAAGCAGTTCTTTATTATGGTTTTAAATTAGAAAAGACACCAAAAGGTTATGTTGCTAGAATTGCTTGCGATATTTAAATTACTTTATATTTTGTGCTTACTAAAGCCCATTCAATTACCATCATTATTACGGCTATAATTAACAAATATAATGATAAATCCTTATTCAAAGGTTTTCTTTCAAATTGAGAAATTTGTAAAAAAGTATTTCTTAAACTTTCTTCATCTACTGGTTGAAAATATTGGCCTCCTGTAGAAGCTGCTATATCTTGTAAAGTCATCTCATCTAATTTAAATGCTGCACCTATCTCACCAATCAAACCACCTTCTTCAGTTCCAATCCCAATAGTATGGATTATCATTCTTTGTTCTTTAATATATTCTAAAGCATCTTGTGGAGGAATTCCAATATTACTTTGACCATCAGTTAAAAGCACTATAACTTTAGGATAAGGATGACCATATAAAAGATTGGCGGAAGTTATAATTGCAGAACCTAAATCAGTACCACCAACAGTTTCTATTTCTAAATTTAAAATTACTCTGCGGACTTCATCTATATCATCAGTAGGCATAGACCTAATAAAAGAAGCTCCTGAAAAGCTTACTAAACCGACATTAATTTTGCCAGGCAAATTATCCAAAAACATCAATAAAGCTGCTCTTGTAGCCTCTAACCTATTAGGACTATAATCTTCTGCCAACATACTACTTGAAGCATCAATAGCTAATACAATATCATAATCTGTTGTTGAACCAGTATACCAAATAGTTGTACCTGCTGCAGCCAATATTAATAAAGTAACAGTTGCTATTCTTAAAAATAAAACAAAAACATTTTTTGAAACAACAGCTTCCCCAGTAACCCTTCTAATAGCCTCAAAATTAGCAAATTTTAATGCTTGTTTTTTTCCTCTTTTCAAACTATAAAAATGTACAAATATCAAAAATGGAATTAAAACTAACAAACCTAAGTATTCCGGTTTTAAAAATTCTACATCCATTAGTTATATCCTCTTCCTTCTTACTTTAAAAAAATCAGTTAATACCGATAATAAAAGCTGATCAGTTGGTAATTCTACTGCATCAACATTAGCATCTTTAAATAAAGCAAATAACTCTTTATCTTGTTTTCTGGTAAATGATTCATATCTTTCTTTAATATAAGCTGAATCTACTAAAAGTCTTTCCCCAGTATATGGATCTTCCATAATAACATTGCGCACTTCATCGATCATAAATTTATCTCTTGGATCCCTAACAACTAAACAAATAACATCAAACTTAGCAGATAATAATTTTAATCTTTTTTTCCATAAGTTGCCTTGCATACCATAAAAATCTGAAACTATTATGACAACACTATTTTTTCTTGCAACAAAATTTAAAATAAATTCTTCAGCAATTTCAAGATTATAGCCACCGCCATATAAGGTTGGATCAATTAAAACTTTAGCCATTTTATAAAATTGATTTGTTCCTTTAGCAGCTTTAAATTTAGTCATTATATTATCTGAAAATGTAACTAAACCAACAGAATCACCTGCACCTAAAATAGTATAAGCCAAGGATAAAATAAATTCAACAGCATATTCATTTTTTAATTTATCAGTAGATCCAAATACCATACTTTCACTAACATCCATTACAAAATAAACTTGCAAATCTCTAATCTCTCTGTATTTCTTAACTAATAATTGTCTAACTCTTATTGACGCTTTCCAATCAATAGTACTAGCATCCATGTCAGTAGAATATTCTTTATAACCATCAAACTCTAATCCAGCACCCCTAAAGACACTCACATACTCACCCATAGTCCTTGTTTGAACTAATCTTTTAGTTAAAGCTTCAATCTTTTTTATTAACAGAGCAATTTCTACTTTTAACTCTCTTTTAATCTCCTCTTTTCCAGATTTATCTTTCCCAGCCATTTAGCTCCTTAAGGCACAGGTACACGAGCAAGAATCTCTTTAATAACATCATCAGTAGTTATTTTTTCAGCTTCTGCTTCATAAGTTAGAATAAGTCTATGCCTCATAACATCATAAGCAACATCTTTAACATGTTGAGGAGTCACAAAACCTTTACCATCTAATAGGGCTTCAGTTTTTGCTCCAATAAATAATCCTATCCCTGCTCTTGGAGAACATCCCCAATCAATGTATTTAGCATTAGTTATTTTGTACTTTGCTGGGTTTCTTGTTGCATCAATAATCCTTACTATATATTTTTCAATCTCGGGATCCAAATAAATTTGTTGAACAAACTCTTGCATTTCTATAATTTTTTTAGGTGTTAAAATAGAGTTTAATTCAAAATCTTCAAACCTTCTTGTAGTCATATTCTGCATTAAAATCTTTTGTTCTTCTTCCATATTAGGATAGCCCATTAATAATTTAAACAAAAACCTATCAACTTGAGCTTCTGGTAATCTATAAACTCCTTCTTGTTCTAATGGATTTTGTGTTGCCATTACAAAAAAAGGTTTTGGTAATGGATAAGTCTGTTTAGCAATAGTAACTTGTTTTTCCTGCATTGCTTCTAATAAAGCTGATTGAGTTTTTGGTGGAGTTCTGTTAATTTCATCAGCTAAAATGAAATTTGCAAAAATAGGACCTTTCATTGTAATAAATCCTTTTCCTTGAACATAACTTTCTAAACCTACAATATCTGTAGGTAACAAATCTACTGTAAACTGAACTCTTTTAAAATCACAGCCAGTAACTATAGCTAAAGTTCTAACAACTAATGTTTTTGCAATACCTGGAACTCCTTCTACTAATACATGGCCATTAGCAATTAAACCTCTTAAAAAACCAGTAACTACTTTTTCTTGTCCAACTACAACTTTACTAACTTCTTCTCTTACTTTTTTTAATAGAATATGGTACAACTTTACTCTTTTTATATCTACACCTTTCATTTTTCCCCAAGATTATAGTATTTTTTTAAACTTTTATACCTTTTGTTTTTAGATTGGTTTAGCAAATCTTCTTCTCTTAAAATAATAAACCAATAATAATATAGCCATTACTAACCCTACTACTTCAAAAATTATGGTTTTCCAATATAATTCAAAAAATGTTTTAACTTTTGCTGTAGTGAGTTTTTCTGAATCTAAAGCAATAAAATCTTTACAACCTTGGTTTGCACTATGTATAATATCTAAACCTTCGTCATATTGTAAATTGGCCATCTTTTTTTCAGCTTCTACAATCAATTCCCATAATTCTAAACATTCAGGGTTCTGTAAAAATAAATCCCTTGTGAATTGTATTTGTTCTTTTAATTGCGCTTTTAATACAGCATCTTTTTCCCTAACATCAATAACAATTTCAACTTCTTCTGTTAATCTAGGAGTTTGTGAATTTCCAATCAATTTTATAGTATATCTGTCAGGAGTTAATAAACCAATATCAACATCTAAATTAGTTGTAACACTGTCTCCTGCTACTAAAATAGTCCAATTGGCTTGTTCCAAAGATAAAGTTAAAGCTGATTGATTAGTTATAGCTATTAAGTCTAAAATATTTAATGATAATTGCCCACTATTGTACAAGATTACAGGGATAATAGTTTTAGATAATGGTGTTAAACTAATTAAAGAAGGAACAATAATATCTAATGAAGCAACTTGAGTTACTCTAGAAGTACTACTTGATGTTGTTGTTTGTGTTATAATTACTGGTTCAGGTTCTGAAACATCATCAATATGTAAATTAAAGATATTAGAATCAGTTTCATTTTTTCCATCAGAAGCAGTAACAGCCATTAACAAGTCTCCATACCAGCCAGTATTTGGTGTAAATGTTAATTTATCTCCATCTTCAGTATAAGCTACTGAAAAATTCTTCAAATCCGGATCTTTCAAGCTAATATCATCAAAAACAGCTTCTGCATTAAATGTAAATAAAGAAAAAGTTTGAGAAGAAACATTCATTGGGACTGTTAAATTTTGTGTTAAATTCCAATAATTTCCATCAGAAGAAACATAAATCAAGGTGCGATTTCCTTTAAAAACAGATTTTAACCAAACATAAGAATTATTAGAAAGGCTTAAAGAATAAGAATTATTAAATGTATCAATTACAGCATTTGAAATATATTCAAAATTAGTTGTATTATCTGACATATTAAAATATGTTTTTCTCGCAGTGTCTGAACAACCAGAATCACCAAAACAAAATCCTGCTGAACTGCCTGAATAAATCTTAATTTTTGCTTTAACTTCAGTAATGTTAATATAAGTATTTTCATAAGCTATTTTTAAGCCAGAAGAATCATTCTGCTTTAACGCAGGGTTATTAGAAGTATCATTTATTAAACTCCAATTTCCGATAAATGACCAAGTGATATTTATTGCAGAAAAAGAATCATCATTAAAATTTTCATTAATAGAATATCTATACCATTCAAATGTTAAATTTTCATTATCATAATCAAAAAAGAAATTAGACAAATTTACATAAGAATTTCTATTTTTATACCATGCTGAGCCGCTAATCCAAGTAGGATATTTTGTAATGTTCGGGATATCACTATACATCATAGGTGGTGCATTAACATCAAATACAGTCACATTCCAATAATAAGAATTGGATTGGCTTGGCGTATCGTTTACTACCAAAGTTATGTTCACGCTGCCTGCATCTAAGTAATAAGGAGTATAATTCCAAGTATTACCAGAAGGATGAACTGCAGAATAATTTAATGTGCCGTTCCAATACCATTGATATGTAAAAGCATTGCCTTCATTGTCAGAACAAGTAGCTATAAAATTACCAGTAGTCTCATTTTCTGAAATATTAAACCGTTCAGGACCAGTCCCTGAAAAAAATCCTTGCTGAAGATTTAAGATATCAGAACATATTGGAGCAAAGTTTTCTCCTATGGCAAAAATAACTACTTGCGAATCCTCTGCACCAGAAGTATCATTTACAGTTATATTTACCCTATATGTTCCATTCATTGAAGAATTAGGTGTTCCAACTAACAATCCAGTAGTCCTATTAATTGTAACATTAAATTGTGCAAGCGTAGAATTTGCAAAAAAGTTTAAAACATCATTCTCTTCATCGCTTACATTTGCACTCAGGTTATAATAATATTGCGTTCCAATAGTCAACTGTTGTTGAGATATCGTAATCCATTGAGGAGCATCATTTTTTGAAGAAATATTAAATGAAAAAGAATAAGTGTCATATGAACCAGTTATGTCTGTAACATTAAGCAGAACAGTATAATTGCCTACTTCAGTATAATCAGGAGTAAAATTCAAAGTTGTGTTTACACAATAGCCATAACGAGCATCATAAACACCAGTTAAATTACTAGTATTAATATTTGAATTAAACCAAGAATAATTGGCAGCAATTCTTAAAACAGCATTAGTATCATTATCGCATGCAATAATTGTGCAAGAAGCAAATGGCTCATCTTCAGTAGCGTTTCTTATATTACAAAAATCAGCATCAGTATCAATAAAACTTGGAGGGAATGCTGCATCTGAAACATTAATAAACATTACTTGAGAATCTTCTAAACCAGTTGAATCATTTACAGTAAAATTAATCCAGTAAGTGCCATTCTGTGTTGCTGAAGGTGTCCAGGTAAAAAATCCTGTTTCAGCATTAAAATCTACGCCTTGTATTGTTGTATTCATCCTAAATCTGAGATATTGTACTGAATTTTCAGTCTGGCAGTTTAATGCTCCAGGAATATCGCAATCAGGGTCTGTTGCTTCAACTGAAAAACTAATAAGAACTCCTTCTTCTTCACTTGATAAATTAGATATTGTTGAGAGAACAGGAACATCTGCTTCATTATAAACTGTAAAATTAAATAATGTAGAATTTGGGGCGCCGTGTTCATCAGTAATGTTAATCAAAACCCAATGCGTTCCTACATCTGCGTCAGTAGGAGTAAAACTAATATAACCAGTACTGCTTATGTTAAACAAGCTGGTATTATCTGAAAAGCTTAAAATATCATTATCTGGATCACTTGCATTCAATGAAATGTTAAATGTAAAAGGATAACCTTCAGTCATATTAAATTCTAAAGAGCCATTATAAAGAGGAACATAGTTAGAGTTTATAGTAAAATTAATCACAGTAGAATTCCATCTGTCAGTTGAATCATTAACACTTATATTTATCCAATAAGTACCTGCATCTAAATCAGTAGGAGTAAACAAAATTAATCCTGTGCTTGAACTTATGTTAAATAATGAAGTATTGTCCCAATAATAAATTGTTTCACCAAATTGTGTTGCATTATCATCATCATCTGCAGTTATTTGATACGAAAATGGAGCATTGGCCCAAGCAGTCATATTTGAAATATTAGTAAAATAAGGAAAATCCGGAACATTATTGACTGTAAAATTGATTACTACTGAATCTGTAGCACCTGCACTATCTGTTACACTAATATTAATCCTATGATTATAAACTGCTGAATCATTAGCAATAAAATTAACAAAACAAGAAGTATTTCCATTTTCAACATTTACACCATTACAACTAAAATTAAACCAAGAATAATTTGCATCATAATCATGGTTATCTCCACTGTCTATATCACTTACATTAATATAACAAGAAACAAAATCATTTTCATTCCATGTTAAAGAATTATCACATGCAAATGTAATATTTGGAGCATCATTTTGATTAGCGATGGTTAATGCAAAAGTTGTTGAATTTGTTGAATTTGTTGGAGTTGCAGAATCGGTTACATTAATTTGTAAATAATAAGTTCCAACTAAATCATTACTCAATGCTGTTGAATTTGTAATTTTACCAGAAGTTCTATTTACTTGAAATTTTGATGTATCATTTATTGTAAAAGAAAAATTACCTAATGCACCACCACCAGAAGAGATAGAGCCTTGTTCTTCATCAGCAATACTTAAATCAAAACTATAAGCTTGATTTTCTAAAGCATTAGTTAAAGAAGAAGTTACAAAATAAGGTGCATCATTTACTGCTGTTATTTGCCATTTAGTTACTATAGATGTAGAAGACCCATATCCATCAGTGACAGTTACAGTCAAATTAAAAGGACCTCCTGCTTGGCTGTCCGAAGTACATGCTATACTTGCAATGCCCTCAGAATTAATAGTAACGCATTCTGAATCAAAATTTATAAGTGAAGAATTAGAAAATGAACTTAATGGCAAATCATTAAAGTCATCATCTGTAAAATTAGTACTAAAGTTATAAGTGCAAATTGAATCTTCATTACATTGTTGCAAATTCGGATTTTCCCCGCTAAGTAAATATCCTGAACGGTAAGGTTGAGTATTTGTTATATAAAAATAATCAGTTACATTTAAACCGTCATAAGTTGAATTAGTACAATTAACTTGAAAAGAAAAATTTCCACGATAATTAAAAGAACGATTAAATAAATAGGATTTATCAGAATCACTATAGTTCATAATATAATAAGGACCCATCGAACCAGAAATATTAAATCTAATAGAACAATTCCCTATTATTGGGCCTATAGTTGAATTAGAATAATTAGCATAAAATATTACATTAGAATCTGTTTGTGTTTTACCTGGAAAATTACCTTCAGTATAACGGCTTGAGGAATCAGTATCATCCCAAATAATCAAACTAGAAATTTCATTTGAATTAGAAGTTTCAGCCAAAGTTAATTGTAAAAAGAAAAGTGCTAAAAAGATAATTGAAACAACTAAAATTGATTCTTTTTTCTTTACTTTCTTAGAAGTTCCCAAATAAACATTTTTTACCCTATCACCTATCCTAACACTTTTATAAAAATAAGGACCGAACACTTTACCATCTTTTTTTATGAATCTCTTATGTACCATGCACCTCTTTCCCCTATATATTTCTCAATAGATTAATCTCTAATGTAGTACAACTAAAAGTGGCTTATAGAATTTATAAATTTATCTGTTAAATTTTATTTAGAAGGCTTATTATCTTTGAATTTTCACTTTTGATCTTTTATCTTTTGGCAATTTTAAATAAAGTTTTTTAGCTTGATTATAAATTTCTTGAGCTTTATTTCGATTATTTTTATCAGCTTCTTTATAAGCTTGTTTCAATAAATTATTTATTTTAGTTATTTGTAAAGACATCAATATTTTATTCTCAAATGTTTCAGATAATTTTTCTTTAATTTCTTTTCTTAACCTAATTAAAGTTAATAACAATATAGTCATTATCAACCAGAATAACCAGTATAATCCAGGTCTAATAAACAAATCTCTTGCTGAAAATTCTTCTACTTTCACTGGGGCTAAAACTTCCTTGCAAACAGGACAAGGGCCACCACAATCTATTGCCACTTCACCTTGATTTCGTATTCCATCATCACAAGTAGGACAAGGCTTGCAAACTCCACCACAATCAGGTAATATTTCATTCTGATTTTTAACACCATCAAAACAACTAGGAAACTCTACATAAATACAAGCTTGTAATTCACTAGGTTTGTTTTTTAAAGTTCCACAACCATGCAAATCTTTACATTCTCTTTCTTGTATGCTTTCTCTTGTACAATTAGTCCAATCACTACAAACCCATAATTCTTCACAAAATAATGCTGTTCCAGCTGAGCCCCCCATAACTCCTGAAGGAACTGTCCTTGTTTCAGGAGCTGGTTCAGAAACAGTTAAAATCCAAGATTCTGAATCATTAAGTTCACCATCAGTAATAACAACTGTAATATTATAAGTTCCTGCACTTGAAGGACAGAATGTATAATTATCCGCGGTTATTCCATTAAAACCATCATTTATATACCAAGTTGTTGAGGGGATAGTTCCATCTGGATCAGTTTTCGTAATATTGAAATATTGACAATTAGGAGTTTGTAAACTAAGAGTTTTATCTAAAGGATAATAAGAAGTAATATTTGGAGGATTATTTATTGCTAAAATTGTTAAACTAATAACTTCTGAATCTGTTGAATCATTAACATAATCAGCAACAGTAATATTAATTGAATGGGTTGTATTAAACCACCTAGAATAATTAGTAAAAGTCATATTAATAGTATGATAAGAATATCTACTCGAAGTATTAACAAATCCGGATGAATTAAAGAACCAAGTCATATTTGATGAAAAATTTAATGCTTCGTCTGGATCAGGATCAAATGCAGACAAATCTAAAATAAATGTTTCATTAATATAAGCTGTTTGTGAACCTATAACTGATAAATTAGGAACGTCATTAACATTCCTTACAGTAAACAAAACATCTTGGAAATCTAGAGCTAAATCTGGGTCAACAACAAATATTCTTACCCACCAGCTGCCAACATCATCATCTCCAGGAGTAAACGCAATAATTCCAGTATCTTCTCCTATGACAAAATGAGAAGTATTATCATAAAATTTTAAAGAATCTCCATCTGCATCAAATGCATATTCTGAAACATTCAAATAAAAGAAAACATCTTCTGTAAGATTAGTTTGATTAGTCATATTTAATATTGGAGCAGAATTAACAGCTTTCACTATGATATCCAATAGCATAGAATCATCTGGATCTTCACAAGCATAATTACCTACAGAAATATTAAAAGTATAATTTCCTGCTTGCGCTTCAGCGGGAGTAAAAGCAATTTCACCAGTAGTATCATTAATATTAAAAAGCACAGAACCATTTGATGAAAAATTTAATTGAGGATAATAAGAACTTTCATAAGTCACATTAATATCCAAAGAATAAGGTTGATCAATATAAGCTATTTGGGTTTCTACTCTTGATAAATTAAGGAACCAGTCTATACAAATATCCACTCTTGAATTCTGAGCATTACCTGTTAATCCTAAAAAAGTTTCTTGGGATGTTGCTTTATAAACTGTAGTAAATATTAAAATAGAATTTATATTTATTAAAATAATCAATAATAATAGGATTATTTTAATTGAAGTTTTCATTATAATCTCCTTAAAACAACTTTAATTGTACTTGAATAATTTCCATAAGGCATGTCTTGGGGAGCATAAGCAGTGACACTAATTTCTTTAAGTTCTTTTGAATTAATAGGAATATTATTTTCAGAAAAAGCAAGATTATTTTTTAATTCTCCTTTAACTAAAAATTCAATAGAAATTGGAAACTCATAATCATTAGTTACCATTAAAGATCTAGTGGCAGAAGACCCTGGCTTTATCATGCCAAACCATAATTTATCTGTATCTAAATTAATCCCTATTCTATTGCCTACTTTAAAATCAACATCTATTGTTCTTATTTCTAAAGTATAATAATAAAAATTAATTAAAGAAACAACTCCCATAGTCAAAAATACTAAAGTTATTAGCAAAATGATTAAATTAGTTTTTTTCATTTTTCTTACCTTTCTTTTTTCCTTTTAAGTACCAAAGCGTAATATTAAAGATAACTAATAAGATTAGTATGATTACAATAAATATTGGACTTGCAACGAAAGCTTTAGCATTTGTCCAAAAAGAAATTTTTTCTTTTTCTAAGTCTAATAACAAAATTGAAGAAACAGCTTCAGTTTTGCCGTCTTCATAATTCAAGGTTACATAAGCAGTATATTTTCCATCAGACAATTCAGTAGCATCCCAATGACCCATCAAGGTTTCAATTGCCCAAGGACTCAAATCAACGCTTACTGTTTTAAAACTTCCTCCAAAAACTCCACTTTCATTGATTAATTCAATTTCAGCATAAACGTTTTCTATTAAATCTCCCCACCAGCTTTCAATCTCAACTTGTATAGGGTTAATTTTTCCCATAGTTGCATTTTCAGACATGCTTAAGAAATTAACAAAGCGTTTACCTATCAAGAACTCTTTCTCATCTATTGCTGGTTCATCCCCGCCATAATTTAATGTTGCTATCGCTTTATATTTAGCAGGATTATAATTAGTAGTCTCCATCTTTTTCCATAAATTACCTTCAGTAAAAATCGGTGCAGAATCTGTAGTAGTAAACATTGTTTCTAACAAATTATCACTCATATCATAAACTTCTATTTTTGCGGAAATATCATTTAAATCTTCTTCACCTAAATTTATTACATGAACTTGAAAATATACTGGCTCTCCTTTATTAACATTAGGTGCGATTAAATCAATTTTAGCATACCTCCCTTCATAAGGAACATTAATATAAATATTTGTACCTACTTCAACTCTTGCTGCAACTCCTGGTGGCAAATTTTCATCTTGTTTTTCTCTTATCATAAATCCACAATTTAATTGTCCTGGATCAGCATCAATATCTTCTGGTAAATTAACAGTTACAGAAAAAGTATGAGTAGAACCAGATTTTAGCATATCATCATTCAAAGTTACAAAAGGACAATTCATTTCTAATTCAATATCATTATATCCTGATACATCATAAGAAATTGTTTGTACTTGATTTGGATAATAATTAAAATTAACTGTTGAAGGAACTACTCCTGCTGACAAAACTAAAGGAACAAAGATTAATAAAATTACTAAAAAGATATTAAATTTCAAAATCCTTTTTAAATTTATATTTCCCATTTTAATAAAAAAATTATGGACTTATATCTACTGCTTCTACTAACCAAGTATCAGATACTGTACGAGATAAAGCAGTAAGATCTATATGGAATTTAATACTAATATTAATCAAATCACTTGCATCCGTAAAATTAAATAATCCGCATAAAACATTATTACTTTGATAATTTGCTTCATTAATTACAGCAGTAATATTTGACCAAACACTTTCATTACCTGTAAAATTTCCACCAATACAAGTAGAAGCATCTCCTTCAGGATCATCCCACATCCAAGCATAACCTGAAGCAGTTCCTCCTAAAAGACTATTAGTATAATTTAAATTTGTAATGTTTATCTTAGCATGTACACTTCCTTGATTTTCTAATAATAAACTATTAGGTACTGTAAAACCAGAACAACCAGAACTATTTGTACCATCTGTTGCAATAGTACAAGCACTATAACCTCCTTTTACATAACCAGAACCAAAGTTAGCACTATCATCTGTAAAATTTACAACTAAATTTCCTTGAATAGTAATATTGACAGCTGCATAAGTTGCATTTGTACCATCTGCAATACCCCATTTTCCAGTAAAAGTAAATAAATTTGCAAATCCTTCTAATCTATTCAAAGCTGACAAAGTACCAAATGAAGAAACAACTAAAGTTAATATTAACATAATTCCAATAGTTCTACTTGATAATTTCATAAATTAATTCCTCCAAAATTTAATTTTAGAACTATTTTATTATAAGACTCTTTCCCCATACTTCTCTCCTCTTTAAAGATAAATTATTATAACATAGCTTTATTTAAAAGCTTTTCCAAGAATAAATAAAAAATAAAAAATTATTGTCCTATATCTTTAGCATATATTATCCAAGTATCTGAAACTGCCCCTCTAGCTAAGGCTGTCTGGTCTATATGGAATTTAATACTAATATTAATAACATCATTAGAATCTGTATAATTAAATATCCCACATAAAACATTATTGCTTTGATAATTTACTTCATTAATGACTCCTGTAAGATTTGAATAACCCGAGGTATTCCCTGTAAAGTTCCCACCTAAACAAGTTGTAGAAACACCAGCACCTTCAGTCACATTCCACATCCAAGCATAACCAGATTTAGTTCCACCTAAAAGACTATTACTATAATTAGAATTAGAAATATTTATTGAAGCATATCTATTTCCTTGATTTTCTAATAACAACCCATTAGGTACTGTAAAACCAGAACAACCAGAAGTATTTATACCATCTGTTGACATAGTACAAGAATCAAAACCAGCTTTAACATAACCTGAACCAAAATTAGCAACATCATCTGTAAAATTTACATTTAATAAAGAACTAATTGTTAAGTTAGCAGAAGCATAAGTAGCATCTGTCACATCAGCAATACCCCACAATCCTGTCAATGATTGAAAACCATCTAAACGATTAATTGCAGACAATGTTCCAAACACAGAAACAAATAATGCTGCAACTAAAAGGATAGTAAGAACTTTATTAGAATTAGATTCCATCCTAAGCTCCCCCACCTTCAGGCACAGGAGTAGGCAATATTTCTAAAGCAACTTTACCTGCTTGAGATGAACCTTCTAAGACT
>Ga0210057_1002823_pt1 | contig 24485 bp, 26 predicted proteins | sample CryGeyCG2114_010_2_FD_183968 | JGI IMG/M metagenome (GOLD analysis project Ga0210057, IMG submission 183968) | Groundwater microbial communities from aquifer - Crystal Geyser CG10_big_fil_rev_8/21/14_0.10 (SPAdes) (version 2) | ecosystem: Environmental > Aquatic > Deep subsurface > Groundwater ...
CTTAAACGAAATCTTGATAGACTAAAAGCTGAACTTAACAGAAAATTAAGCAAAAATTAGCAAGAAAGAATCACCGGATTATTAACGATACATGGACAAAAGAATCACCAGTAATTATTATCTATAACGCTTAAAAACAACTCATCCTACTAAAGATGAGTTGTTTTTATATTAAATTATGCACGAGCCTTTTTAATTTCTTCGGCAACATTCGGTGGTACAACTTCGTATCTATCAAATTCCATTGTACTTGTTGCGCGTCCTTCTGTCATTGAGCGAAGTTGTGTCACATAACCAAACATTTCTGAGAGAGGCACTTTTGCCTTTACGACACGGATAAGTCCTCGCTCTTCCATACCTTCAATCTGTCCACGCTTACTTGACAGGTGTCCTGATACATCTCCCATAAACTTCTCTGGTGTCACTACTTCTACCTTCATGATTGGCTCGAGGAGCACTGGACGTGCGCGCACTGCTGCCTCTTGGAATGCTTTTGATGCGGCAATCTTATATGCAATTTCAGATGAGTCCACATCGTGATGAGAACCAAAGAGAAGTTCACATGATACATCAGTCATCTTGAATCCAGCAACAATACCACGTTCCATTGCCTCCTTTACCCCCTTCTCAACTGCAGGAATATATTCTTGTGGAATCACCCCTCCTTTAATAGAGTCAATAAATTCAAATCCTGTAGAGCGTTTTACGTTCTTTGGAATCTTTGCATCTGCAGGCAATTCTTCAAGTGGTTTAATCTTAATCTTTACGTGTCCGTACTGTCCCTTACCTCCTGACTGCTTAATGTATTTATGTTCTGCTTCCGCTTCTGCTTGAATGGTTTCTCGGTATGCAACTTGTGGCTTGCCTACATTTGCTTCCACTTTGAACTCTCGCTTCATACGATCAACAAGCACTTCAAGGTGGAGCTCGCCCATTCCCATGATAATAGTCTCAAGTGTCTCTGGATCACTCTTTACGCGGAATGTTGGGTCTTCATCAGAAAGACGCTTCAATGCAAGTCCCATCTTTTCTTGGTCAACTTTTGTCTTTGGCTCAATACGAAGAGAGATAACTGGCTCAGGAGCATCAATACCTTCAAGAATAACTGGCTTACTTTCATCACAGATTGTGTCACCTGTCTTTACATCTTTCAATCCTACAGCAGCTGCGATTTCACCTGAGTATACTGTCTTTACCTCTTCACGGTCGTTTGCATGCATACGCAAGATTCGTCCGATACGTTCTTTCTTTTCTGTACGAGGATTATATACATATGATCCAGCTTCAAGTACACCAGAATACACACGGAAGTATGTAAGCTGTCCGACAAATGGATCAGTTTGGAGTTTGAATGCAAGACCAGCGAATGGCTCTTCATCACCTGTCTTTCGCTCTACGTCAGTATTTGTTTCAGGGTCAATACCCTTGATTGCAGGAATGTCTGTTGGTGCTGGGAGATAATCTACCACTGCATCAAGCACGAGCTGTACACCTTTATTCTTAAGTGCAGAACCTGCAAATACTGGCACAACTTTGTTTTCAATCACCTCTTTGCGTAATGCCTTCTTTAATTCAGCTACTGAAATTTCTTTTCCTTCAAGAAAAGCCTCAGTCAAAGTGTCATCTTGTTCAGCAATTTTTTCAATCAATTCATTTCGGTACTTTTCAGTATCTGCTTTATACTCTTCTGGAATATCTGCTTCACGTACAAGGTTGCCCATTTCTCCTTCAAAGTAATATGCCTTCATGGTAAGCAAATCAATCACCCCTTCAAGGTTTTCTTCTACGCCCATTGGTATGTGTGCACGAACAGCGTTCTTTGTCAGTCGGTCAAGAATCGTTGCAAATGCTTTATGAAAATCAGCACCCATTCGATCAAGTTTGTTGATGAAACAAATACGAGGTACATGATATTTATCTGCTTGTCGCCATACCGTCTCAGACTGTGGCTCTACACCAGCAACACCGTCAAACACAACAACTCCCCCATCAAGTACTTTAAGTGATCGCTGTACTTCAATAGTAAAGTCTACGTGTCCTGGTGTATCAATAATATTAAAACGATATTTCTTGTCTTGATTGCCGTTTTCGTATGTTGGCACCCAGAAACAAGTTGTTGCTGCAGACGTGATAGTAATGCCACGCTCCTGCTCCTGCTCCATCCAGTCCATGATTGCAGCTCCTTCATGTACTTCACCTATTTTATGGCTAATACCAGTATAAAAAAGCACACGCTCACTTGTCGTTGTTTTTCCCGCGTCAATATGGGCAATAATGCCGAAGTTTCTTACAAAAGGAAGTGAATAGTCTCGTGCCATAAAAAATTCGTACTTACAAGATTATTATTAATAAAGATAGAGTGACTAATGCACTCTTACAATACCACAACGTATTACCACGCAAAGTGAGCAAAAGCCTTGTTTGCATCTGCCATCTTATGTGTATTTTCTTTCTTTGTGATTGCTGAACCTTCATTGTTGCTTGCTGCGATAAGCTCATCAGCAAGTCGCTTATTCATAGGGGATCCAGATTTTTGTTTTGCAGCTTCAATAATCCAACGCATTGCAAGAGAGTGTTTACGTTCTGGACGTACTTCACGAGGTACTTGATAGTTGGCACCTCCAACACGACGAGATCGTACTTCCATTGCAGGACCTACATTACGAATAGCCGTATCAAATATTTCAATTGGATTTTCTACTTTTGCTTGTTCTTTAATGATATCAAGAGCACTGTAGACGATTGTTCGTGCAGTATTCTTTTTACCTCGTTCCATAATATAGTTCACAAACTTCGCAAGAAGCTCTGAATTATACTTTGGATCTGGAGAAACAATGTTTCGGTTTTTTACTGGTCTACGCATAGGTATGATTGAGAATCAATAATTATTATTTAGGGCGCTTTGTACCATAACGACTTCGTCCCTGTCTGCGGCTTTCTACGCCACCTGCATCCAATACACCACGAACAACGGTATAACGAATACCAACGTCCTTTACACGTCCACCTCGAAGCATCACGACTGAGTGCTCTTGGAGATTGTGTCCCATTCCAGGAATATAGGCAGTAACTTCCATACCGTTGGTAAGACGTACACGTGCAATCTTTCGGATAGCTGAGTTTGGCTTACGTGGTGTCTTTGTTGTTACTTTGACACATACCCCTCTTTTAAAAGGAGCAGAGTAAAAAGTAGGTCTATTTTTAAGTGTATTAAAACCACGAGAAAGAGCCACAGCTTTTGATTTCCGGGTAATCTTTTTTCGTCTTTTTCGTACTAATTGATTGATTGTTGACATATTTACTAAATGTAAATAGAACGATACCTACTGTACTATAGAGTTATCTATAATGCAAGCGCTCTTTGCTTACATAAACATCTGCGGAAATGATCCAGTAATAATATAAAAAAGCCACAGTACAATAGGGAGTAAAAAGCGCCACAGCACAAAAATAAAGAATACAATGAAGAAAAGTGAATATTGCTCAAGAATACGACGCACTTCGCTCATATGATACGGCAAAAAAGAGAAAAGTATCTTTGAGCCATCAAGCGGTGGAATAGGTACAATGTTGAAAAGTGCCAAAATAAGGTTGATAAATACGATTGTACCGAGCACAGGAATGACTGTGACAGGTAGCCACACGCCACCAAAACGAATCAAAAGGCCAAAGAAAAGTGCGAGTAATATATTCGTCAGTGGCCCAGCGAATGCTACAAGCGCTTCCCCTTTTACTCCACCACGTACATTGTATGGATTATACGGAACTGGCTTCGCCCATCCGATAATAAATCCGCCGATTAAAACCGTCAGAAATGGCAATATAACTGAACCGAAAGGATCAAGGTGTGGAATTGGATTCAACGTCAGACGACCTGCGAGGCGCGCCGTCGGATCTCCCAAGTAATCTGCCATAGCACCATGCGCCACCTCATGTGCTACAACAGACATAATAAGTACAGCGATTGATACGATGATTGTAAGTGTTCCTAAATCCATATCTTTATAGTATCTTTACAGAGTATAGTGTGCATGCTAATATGGCACACGTACCCTATAGAAATATATAGTACCATTTTGAACTCTATTTACACAATTTATGGCACGCATTTGTCCAGTTACACAAAAAAAATCACTTGTCGGTGGCCGATATAGCAACCGAACTCGTGCAACGCAGTACAATCCAACAGGCAAAGTACTACGTAAAGTAAACCTTCAAAAGAAGCGTATTTTCGTGCCGGAACTAAACAAGACTATTACATTAAAGCTTTCAACAAACGCCATCAAAACTATCAATAAAAATGGCGCATACAAAACACTCAAAAAAGCAGGAATTATTTAATATCATTTACATACTTTCTTATATATAAAAACTCCGTTAGTCATCACTAACGGAGTTTTTATATTTCATTCTCTAGAAGATACTTCCCAGCCACTCGCGGAAACTACTAAAGGCATTTGCAGTATTCTGTCTACCAAACGCTGTCTCAGCCGACATGATAGTAACTGACTCGGTACACATGCCATAGTCATTTCCATTACACAAACGAACAGGGTCTCCGACACTCCAATTACTACCGGAGAATGTCTGCACATTATTCACTCCAATTTGACATGCTGATGCAAGAGGAGCATAACTACCACCCTTTAACACATGCGCACAAGTAGAAAAATCTTTACTGTACGTTAATGTAAGTTCGCCGTTTCCAAGGCGTGCCGTACTTAGTGTGAATGGAAGTCCTTCTGGTGTTGTCGCTGTAGTACTACTATTTGTATCTGTCGTCTGTGTCGTTACCGTTGCACAACCAGGCAACGTTGAGCGAGTACCTGCAACATAAGCCTTAATTAACAACTTATCTAATTTGCTGATTGAACCATTACCATCTACATCGGCATTAGTTTTACCTGAACCATAAAGTAGAACGTTTTGAAGAACATGTGAACTAATTCGCTCAGCATCTGTTTCAGAAATATATCCGTCACTGTCAACATCACCAAGAGATCCACATACAAGTGGCTTTTTCACAACTGGCGCCACGACTGTTTGGGTTTGGGTTTGGGTTTGGGTTTGGGTTTGGGTTTGGGTTGTATCTACCGTCGTAACAATATCTACAACAGAAGAATTAATTTGTATTGCTCGTTGTACGACACCAGATTGTAGACCTTCATTATCTTCAACTGAAATTTTTTGATCATAACTTCCAGCCTTTTGATACACATGCTTTAAGGTATAATCTGAAATCTGTCCATTGCTTGGTGAATAATATTTTTCTCGCGACACAACACCATCGCCCCAATCAACAATGAAAGCAAATTCTGTCCCATCCTTATCAGTTGCAAAGACTCTCAAGGAGACCACATCACCAACCATTGCTGAGCTAATACTTGCCACAGAATTAATAACTGGTTTTTCATTTACGACAACAAGAGGCTTTTTATTGATAGTAAATACTGCACTATACTGGGAATCCGTTTGACCTCTTCCGGAAAATCGAATTTGATACTGTGAAGATTCTGGTAAATAAGTCGGCACCGTCCACGCAAATGTACCCGAGTCATTACTGCTTGGATATACCGTACCAAGATACACACTATCTACTGAGTCTACATATTCATTTTCAAGAAATACTGAATACCATGACACATCTGGATTTGCATCTTTCCATGTAATTCGATATGTGTCTCCGAGAATCAAAGAAGCACCTCGCGTTGGATATGTAACTTGTAACTGAACAAGAGAGGATGCACCTATATTCACTTCTTCAGTAGCTGATACCGTATCAGTCGTTGTCTTTACTGGTTCAGGCTCGGCGATTTCTATCGTTGAATCTACAATGGTGACTTTTACGGTATTGCTTACACCAAAAATAGTATAAATATACACAGGATATGTCTCACTGACATGAATATTTGCAGGTGTTGTACATACAAGCATTGTTGAGCTTGATGATTGTTTGATTGGACACGTTAATCCCCCAAAGCGTACTTCAAGTCCATCGAGCGTAGATCTACCAGCAAGTAAATGTGTTCCCCTGATGGTTATTTCATCACCTGCATGTATTTTTATAGCACTGCCAGTGTGACCATTTACACTATGAATAACAGGCTGTACAAAAGACGACGTATTTGTCTCTACTTGTAAAAGAGGACTAATAGAGCCCGTACCACCAAGCGCGGTATATACATTATTGATAACACCGGTATCTGCGCCAAATGTATACAATACCTGAATAATTGCATCTCGCTGTATACTTGTCAGCTGTGCCAATGCAACATGTGGCACCGCAACCAATACACAAAGCATCAAACCTATCTGTATATATTTTTTCATAATAAATGTTAGATATAAATAATACTCTCTTTATAAGACCAACTAAACCACATAATAGTACATATTGAAAGAGCCTACCTGTTTATAAGACCTAAAAAACTAACTATCGTAACGACAACGTAGTGCCATCTGTCTCAAAAACGAGCCTCCCTGCCGTATCTGTACGTACGACTGGTATGCCGAGCGCATTCATACGATCCAATACTTCTTGATGCGGATGTCCGTATCGATTCTCCTTTCCTGCCGAAATAACAGCATACAACGGTGTTGTTGCTTTAAGAAATAAATCACTCGAAGATGTCTTTGATCCGTGATGTCCTAATTTGAGAACATCGACATCAATATCACTATGTTGAGAAAGGTAATTTTCAATTTTCTGTGGAGAGTCACCCGTAAACAAAAAAGAGATGTTTTTGTATGTTAGCAAGACAATCACCGAACCTGCATTGGTATCATTCGGGACAACAAAAATACTGTCAGGGTACAGCACTGTTGCAACAATATCAGTATCAAGGATAATCCGAGTTCCCCTCTCCACAATCGTGTGTACGATATTGTAGTCTGTAATATATTGCTCATATGTCTTTGATGTATTCGTATCTGATACCGCACCAGAATCCAGAGCAACGCCAATGGCATACCTTTCAAAGAGCGATGGAAACCCGCCAATATGGTCTTTGTCAGGATGTGTTGCAAGTACAACATCAATAAAACGGTCAGAAAAAGAAAGTACCGCACCTAGTTCAGAGAGTATGCTTCTATTTGCACCAGCATCAATGAGCATTTGATTTCCGTTTGGTGCTTCAATTAAAATAGCATCCCCTTGTCCAATATCTAAAAAAGAAACAGTAAGTATATTCCCTTGAACGGGCGTGGTAACAACAAAATACCACACAACACCAGTCATACCGATAAGAAGAAAAAAGAGGTAATAGATTACGCGATGACGCATACATAACTATTGTATCAAAGTGAATACAGCTCCATGGTATACTCTACATAATTACCATTTAATACATGACATTATGTTTGAAGAACAAATATTCATAATTCCAGAACTTAAAGGCATTTCTCAAAAAACTATTGAAGAACACATTAAGCTCTATCAGGGCTATGTGAAGCACGCTAATCTAATTTTAGAAGCTCTTAACAACTCCCCATCTTCACTCGAGGCGAGTCAGGCGTACGCGATATCCGAAATGCAAAGACGATTTGCATTTGAATTTGATGGTATGCGTAATCATGAATTTTATTTTCGTTCACTTGAAAATGGCTCGGCACCAATTGATACTGAAAGCCCCCTTGCAAAAGCAATTGAAAAAGAATTTGGGTCTTTTGACGCATGGCTTGCCCGCTTCAAGACAATCGCAAAAACACGTGGTGTCGGCTGGGCAATACTCTACTTTGATCCACATACAAAACACCTCATCAACGGATGGATAGATGAACAACATATGGGTCATTTAACCGGACTCTCTCCAATACTCACCCTCGATATGTGGGAACATTCATTTGTGGCAGACTATCAGCCAAGTGGAAAGAGTCAATACATTGATGACTTCTTTGCCAATCTCAACTGGAATACTGTTGAAAGAAATTATTCTGATGTAGGTGCACTATAGTGAGCACTTCCTTTCAAGAGAAAGAACACTACTGCACAACCATAAAAAAGAAGTACCACCCATAAAGGTATAAAAGGGATTTTTATACTTGCAAACGGAATCGCATTGAACAGACGAACAATGGTAATTTCATAGGCGAGTAAGAAGAAAGCAATGAATCCTGGAATCCACGACAGTGTCACTGATACAAAACCAATCATTCCAGTCAAAAACCCGAAAAGCATAGTAAGTGGAATCGCAGGCAATACTAATATATTTACAAAAAGTGCGACAACACTTATTTCTCCAGTCATGTACAGTAATGCGGGTAATACAAAGATTTGCGTTGCAAGCGTTGCAGTAAAGACTTCACGAAGAGAAAGCCACTGTGGCACAAAACCAACCAAACGCTCCACGCTCGGTGATACATGTAATAATCCGAATGTTGCTAGAAAAGATAATTGAAATGAAGGATCATGTGTCAAGATAGATGGATTATGCAGTAACATAAAAAATCCTGCGATAAAAAGAAAATGTGTCATATCTGCTTTTTGTCCGATACTGTGTGCAATAATCACCAATATCGCCATGATACTTGCGCGCACAATAGTTGCGCCTGCCCCAGTCATCAAAGCAAATAACGCAATCGCCACAATACCAAGCACGCTTCGTGACCGACGAGAGAGAAAGCCAAATACATACATCAAACCCAAAGCAACAATAGTGACATTGTATCCAGAGAGGACAACAATATGAATAATACCCGTCCGCCTAAATGCATCGAGCAATCTTTCGCCGAGAGACGACTTTGCACCAAAAACAAGTCCGCCTGCAAGTGATGAATACGGCTCAGGAATAATACGTCCAACATTTTCAATCACCGCATACTTAAATGCAAATAGTGGCGCAAGTAGTATATTCCCTTCCCCTTCACCCTTCTTCTCAATCTGAGGCAAAAACATCGTATAAAAGATTCTATCCTTCGCAAGGAACTTTGGATAATTAAACACACGACCATTTTCACTTTCAAATGCTTGCGGTTTTTGTACTGTGCCCATAAGACGAATTCGCTCTCCATATGAATACGGAGTATATTGCTCGGTCGTAATCAATGCCTTTGTTGCTATCGTCGTATCAATTCCATCAAGAGAGAGCGTATCAAGTGCAACAACAATATGTGTTGTATTATCACGAATATCGGGCTCCCCCACTATCACCCCTTCAACAAGCACATCAGTATCAATATATGTATCAAAAAGTGCATCGCCTGTAATGCGTTCAAAATAAAGTAATCTTCCCGCCCCACAAAGAAACAAAAAAAGTATTAATGAAACAAACAAAATAATCCTTTTATGGTCAGCAATATATACATAGCTCACAATACCACACAACAACACACCGAGAAAAAAGACGTGAATATACGAAAGAGAAAAAAACTCTGCGACAAAAATACCAAGCGCAAATGCAATGATACTAATATAAAGATGCAATGGACGCATACTTTAATATAGTAAACTAAAAAAGTAAGACTTTCTAAGTTATTGAGAATATTCTTTCACCAATACATCTTCTTCATCTTTTGAAATAGCCTTCTTAAACTTCGCACTCTTTCCCTTTACCCGTGCTTCACACTCAGCCCATGTTTTATGTACGCACACCTCCCCGTCTACCAAAGAAACGTATGAATACGCTTTGCCTCGATTACGTGTACTTTTATCTTTTTTCTTTGCTACTTTGTTTGCATCAACACCCACATCATCAATAGGAATACTATAGTCATTACGCTTGCCGTTAAAGAGATCAACCGGATCATTGTCAGCAAAAGAAGTAGCGATAACATCTGCACGCTCATTGCCCACCACACCAGCATGCCCTTTTACATTTACCAAAGAAACATCAAGTCCGTGCATTGCATGCGCACATCTCTGCCACAGATCTTTATTAAGTACATCTCTTTTATCTGTTGTTTGCCAACCATTTCGTTCCCAGTTATAAATCCACGTTGTCAGCCCTTTAATAACATATTCTGAATCAATATAGACAACGATTGTCGCATTCCTATCTGGCACCACTTCAAGAGCTAATGCGACAGCCGAAAGTTCCATACGATTATTGGTTGTCATATCTTCTCTACCACCTATTTCAACAACTGATTCTTGTGTAACCACGATAGCTCCCCAGCCACCACGACCTGGATTACCTCGAGAAGATCCATCAGTAAAAATACGTATTGTCATAATAAAAATAGTATACCATGGAGCATATACCCCTTATTCAGAGACGAAATCAATAATGCGCAATCGTAATTCTGTCTTTCCACGAAAGACACTTTTCTCCATATGTGCAACCATATCTACCGCAACGCCCTCTTTCGGAATACAGTCAAAAGATTCTGGTTTTGAGAAAAAGGCAATTGCCCGCACCTCCTTATTAAAAGAGTTCTGAAAGACAACTTCAATATGTTCATTTCCTTTGCCAAATTGACGCATCTCATAAGGAATCACATTTTTAAATAAAAAAAGTGGACGTGCATTATCCATACCAAATGGTGCCAGGCGCACAATCTCTCTATGTGTATTCTCTGAAACCTCATCAAGAGTAAGTGCCATATCCGCCGACACCACTTCTCTCTCCGTTGCTACATTTTCAGTAATATTTTTATATGCATCATTCAATGATTGCTCTAATATATGTACACCAGCATCACAGACAACAAAGCCTCCCGCAAAAGAATGCCCACCGTATGCAGACAGTATTCCTTCTGGGAGAGACTTCATCAATGTGACAACATCAATCTCATTTGAACGACATGAACCTTTCAAGGTGGTGCCACTACCTCGCCCCCATAAAAAGACGGGTCTTCCATATTCATCCATAAGCTTATTTGCCACCAAGCCAAGTAAGGATGGCTTCCAGTCGGGATCACCGAGTACAATCACAGCAGGAAGCGTATTGTGTGCTTTCATGCGCTTGTGAATATTACGCACCATTGTCGCAACAAGTGATTTACGTTCACGATTTATTTTTTCTAAATGTTTTACAAACACGCTTGCATCTTCCAAAGAAGTTGCAGAAAGCATACGAAAGGCATCCATAGGAAGTCCCATACGCGAAGCCGCATTGATACGTGGCCCAATAGTAAAGCCCACATCATCTTCAGTAATCAAATTACGATTTAATCCCGTCTTTGAGAAAAGCTCAAGCAAGCCATGCCTGCGTGTTTTACGAAGCACAGTCAATCCATAGTGTGCCAATATTCTATTCTCTCCTTTCAGTGGCACCATATCAGAGAGTGTTGCAATACCCACCATATCAAGAAGCCACTTCTCCCAACCAGAAACCACACCATACTCCGCTCCATATTCCTTCAGAAAAACTTGCACGAGTTTAAATATAACAGCAGAACCACACAGCATCTCTTCTGGATACAAACATGCCCCTTGTTTTGGATTTACAATTGCAAAAGCATCCGCCACAGTATCATGCATTAAATGATGATCAGTGATAATCACATCCATGCCATGTGTGTGTGCATGTGTAATCTCTACAGCATCAGCACTCCCGCAATCAATAGTGATGAGTAACATTACCGATTCTTTTGCGAGCTCATCAATTGCAGGCATATTCAAACCAAACCCTTCATTATTTCTATGAGGAATATAATTAGTAAAATTCTCATAGCCAATCTTTTTAAAAAGGTCATGCAAAATCACCGCCCCGGGCACGCCGTCTGTATCATAATCACTATAAATAGCGATACGTTCTTTTTTATCAATCGCTTCTTTAATACGAGTCACCGCTCGCTTGATATCTTTTAATGTATACGGATCATGCAATGCACCGTAATCAGGATTAATAAACTGCTGTGCATCTTTCGCGACAGTAATACCACGGTTAAAGAGAAGTTGCCGTACGAGTGGAGAGTATGTGTCTAATTGCTTTGATATATCTTCGGGAATACTGTCTTTCACGATATACTTTTTCATCAAGCAATTTTAACATATAATCAACCTATGAATGATTGCATCTTTTGTAAAATTATTGCCGGAGATATTCCGGCACATATTGTCTACGAAGACAAAGACTTTACCGGCTTTCTTGATATTCACCCAGAATCTCCTGGACACGTACAAGTGATTCCAAAGAAACATTACCGCTGGGTATGGGACCTGCCTACCAGCAGGCAGGCATGCCCGAATATTGGAGCATATTTTGAAGTTGTAACAAAAATTGCCCATGCACAGAGAAAAGCATTTGATACCGATTTTATACTCAGTAAAATTGCCGGTGACGAAGTAGAGCACGCACACATTTGGGTTTTCCCAAATGATGGTGTCGCAGGAGACAAAAGTGATTTTGAAGAAAATGCAAGGAAAATTAAAGATGTATTAAACCAATAATTCTTTATAGGAACTATTTCAAAGCCTCAATCCCTGGCAATGTCCCTTCAGATAGAAAAGCGAGCATTGCACCTCCTCCCGTAGATACAAAGTTAAACTTGTCGTATAAATTCAATGAATTAATTGATGCAAGTGTATCTCCACCACCAACCACAGTATAGGCATCAGCCCGACTAATATATTCGGCAAGTGCTTTCGTGCCCTCTTGATACCCTTTTTCATAAAAACCAAGTGGGCCATTCCATAAAATAGTTTTTGCCGACATGATGACAGACTCTAATTCTTTGAGAGTTTGTGGACCTGCATCAACAATCTGGTCTTTATCTTCGAGGGATTCTGGATCAGCAACTATCTCGTTTTCGTTACGGACAATACGAACATCGCTTGGCAACATAACACGGTCATTGTGTACCACAGCGCCTAATTCTAAATCTGCATGTGACAGACGCGATACACCAATCATATACCCTTTCTCACAAAACAAATCATTTGCTAATGCACCGCCAACATATACTGTATCTGCAATTAAAAGAAATTTTTTTACGAGTGGGAACTTTGTCTCAAACTTTGATCCACCGATAATAAATAAAAATGGATGCGCTGGATTAAGTAATTCCCGCAACTCTTTTACCTCTTGTTCAAACCACAACCCAATATATCCTTCTATATATTGAGGAATACCCACGATAGATGCATGCATTCTATGAGAATCGACAAACGCTTCATTAACATATATATCAGCGAACGATGCGAACAATTGTGCAAAGCTTGTATCGTTTGCACATTCACGTACATCTGTGCGCACATTTTCAAAAAGCACCACATCTCCATTATGAAGTCCGTCTAAGGTGTGTCGTACATAATCTCCTTCAAAAGAAGGAAGAAACTGCAATGAAAATAATTTTTTAAAATATTCAAATACAGGAACAAGGGTGTCAGTCTCTTTCCTGCCAATATGTCCAACAAGCAAAACCTTGGCACCATGTTCACGAAGAAATGTAATTGTTGGAAGAAGTCGCTTCAATCGAAAATCATCAGCAATATCTCCTGCCTCTGTAAGTGGCACATTTACACCAACACGCACTAGTACGCGTTTTCCTTGTAATGTATCTGCAATAGAGGTAATTGTTTTCATATATGATTATCCTGTAATAGTAGCGAGCATCGCGCCAAATGTATCTATATTGAGACTCACCCCACCAACAAGTACACCGGAAATCCCCCCTTCTTGCATCAATGCGTGAATGTTATTTTCTCCAACTGAGCCTCCATATAAAATCGGCACAGTGAGTACATATGGATTTTTATATAGTTCATGTAAAATCCGCTTAACAAATATAGTCATTTCATGCACATCAGCAGGAGTCATCGCGTATTGTTCACCTTTGCCGATAGCCCAGATAGGTTCATACGCAATAAGGGTATATACCAAATCCTCTTGTGGTACTGAGGAAAGTGCTGTCTGTATTTGTTCTGCAATCTCTTCATAAAATGCACCGTGTTCATCGCGCTCTCTTTCACCAATACAAAGTACTGCAGTCATACGAGATGCATGTGCAAGACGCATTTTTTTATTTATCGCTTCTAGAGAATCTCCGCGGGCACGCACCTCAGAGTGTCCTATAAGTGTATATGATGCACCAGTACTTTGTGCTTGCGACACACTTACTTCACCTGTACGTGCGCCACTTTTTTCACTTGAGATATCTTGTATACCGAGCGCTAGTGATGCACTTGTCGTGTACAGTTTACGCACACTATCCAAAAAAACAGTAGGAGGACAGATGATTGTTTTGATAGAAGGATATTTTTTTGCAAATGGACGTACTCCAAGAAATAACTCTTTTGCATCAGCAACAGTAGCAGGATTCATCTTCCAATTCGCAATAACATAATGCTTTGACATAGAAGACGATACGTCTCTTTGTTTTCTCGCAACACGCTTTGTGACTACTTTCTTTTTTGTACCACTCTTTTTACTAACAACTTTTTTCTGTTTTGTCTTTGTCTTTTTAGGCATACTCCTAGTATACCAAAACTAGCAATTATTCTACCTCTTTCCATGAAAGAATTTCATAGCCTCCACCTGGTCCAGAAGTAAACAAAAGGCTTGATAAACCACTCGCATAGGTAACCTCGGCGGTATTCTTGAGCACAATTTTATACGCAGTGACTTCTTTTAAGTCTACACTATTTGAAAGAGTAACCTGTCCAGAACCAGCATAAATGAGTAAATCCCCTACCACTGAATTGGCGACACTAATTGCTTTTGCACTTCCTCCATTTTTTGCGCTTTCGTTTTTAGAAAGCATCAATACATATGAATTCGCTCCTCCGGAACCTTCAAATGAAGCACTGTTTTCTAAAGAGATTTTACCGCTTGTATTTCTATTTGATGGTTCATCAGCGATAACAACAACACTTTGATTGCCCAAAGAAGGATTTACTTTCATCGTAGGACTATTTTTAATATCAATATCTCCAGCAACCCACACCGATCCATTGAGTGTAATATCATAATTATTTCCAGAGATTTCTACATCACAATCAATCTTAACTGGTCCGAGTGAAACTGAATCAGTAATCTTGTATGGACATGGACTACTAATCACACCCCCAAGAAGCGCATCAGCTTTCCATTCCTCTATTTGTGCATCAGTGATAGGCAGTGTGCTCGTTGCAGTATCGGGAGTACTTGAATACGACACACCGTATACCACTGTACCTGAGATGGATTCATAATAGGCGTCACCATCAATAGTAGAATCTACGATTGAATGTGCGTACACGGTGCTTGTTGCATGAATATCATCAATCAGTCCACTCGGACCTGCAGATACAGCTGTACCGCGTATGATATTACCACTCCCTGTTACTGGGCCATTTGAATACACATTTCCATTCACGCTTGATGAGTTTTGTAAGACAATGCCACCTTCACCTGATTGCACACCAAAATTAAATGACACACCTGAACCGAGGGACAATTCTACACTTAGATTACGAAACAAATCTCTCGTCTCTCCAGAAACCGTTACTTGCTTCCCTCCTCCAAGAATATCGGCCACTGTAGTAGAAGCGCTTGTTGTATTTAATGTAAGCTCATTTACCGCAGAATAATTCTTACCAGTCTTAATACGATAAATAACATCTTCAAGACTACCTTGTGCAGTAAATAAACTCGCGCGGGAGTCTCGTGCCGTACGTACATTTACCGTATCTGCTATAGCTGGCGCAATAATACCAAAAACAATAGCAAGTGAGATAGTTAAAATAAACACCATGCTCGTCATGATTGCACTTCCTTTTCGTGATTTAAATGTAACGCTTTTACATGCCATACTTATTCTGGATTACGCAGTGTAAATGTATCAAAAAATGTTTTTGTTGTTGTACCTGTATCTGGATATGATTCAATCGTCATTTCAACACGAATTGCTTCTGCAGACGTATCAACAATATGTCTAAATACAAGACTCGTCACCGCAGTACTTGTTGCACGAGTAAGTGCTCCTGCACTTATTCCATCTACTGATAACTGCATCGTATCATCAGCTCCATTAGAAAATACCTTTGTATGTTCCCCCACACCATCATCGGTAACTAAGCTCAACACCCCTGGATGTGTATCAAAAACACTGCTTCCCGTATTAATACGTACTGCATCTCGTATCTCAAAACCGAGCCTGGTCATAGATGCAAGTGCACTTTCATTCATATCACGTACTGATTTAAATGTACGATACGCACCCATAAGTATGACGAGTCCTTGAATCATCACCCCAAGCATAATAACCAAAAAAGAAATGTAGATAATCATCTCAACGAGTGTAAAAGCTTTTTGTCGTGAAGTATGTTTTAGCATATTAATTTATTCACCATATATATCTGCAAAATATGCGCCAAGCGTGCGTGTCGTTGTAGCGCCTCCTTCCATCCATGACACTGATACTTCTGCAAAACGCATGCCCGAATCAAGTGTTCCACTGTCACTAATCACATCACTACCATTCCTGTACACGGAAGAAAATCTAACAGTACGGTCAAATGTATCATCGATAAATACTTGCGGAGTTGTTGATAGTGTCCACTCCCCTCCAGAAAATACGAGCCGATAATCAGTATCAAGACTATATGCATCAATCGTACTGTCCCAGCCAGTGTTTCGTAAATAATGTACTACCTCAACACCTTCTTCCATAAGAAAATTCGCACGCAATTCATCTGTATTACGCAATGTAATTCCCGTCAAAGAAGCGAAGACACCAAACAACGCAACGATGCTCGTGCCGATAATCGCCGCAGCAAAAATCACCTCAATCAAACCAAACCCGTATTCATTCGTATTAAATATATTATTCATTATGTTCTGCAGTACCTGTACCATTAATACGTATTGCGGTTGTCGTTGATGCGGAAGATGTTATGAAACTAAACGTCAGCGTGCCAAACGTATCAGTCCCTCCTGTAAGACGATTAAATACGATTGTATTCCCTCCCCCCGCAAGCGCTATATCACTAAGCGATACCGCCTGTGATAATGTATACACTTCATTTGAATCTGTGTCAGATATATATGTATCACCTTCTATAAGAGCGACAAACGTACTTGTTGCATACACACTATAAAATGTATTGTACCGTGAATTGACCGTCTGCGTTCGTGCTCGTGATAAAAGTGCAAGAACATTTGATACGTCTTTTTCAAGAGTACGAGCATCTCGAAGCGACATAAAAGACTGCACCCCCAATAGACTAATGCTTGCAAACAATGCAAGTACGACAAGTATTTCCACTAATGTAAACGCTTGTTTTTGTGTGTACATATACTAAAGAGTGTCCATGATTGAATAGATTGGTGTAATCACTGAGAATGCAAAGAAGCCAACGCCAGCACCGATCACAACCATGAGAATAGGTTCTACAATCGTAGAGAGGTCTTTTGTTTTACGAGAAACTTCATCTTCATAATATGTCGCAAGATTAACCATCATCTCTGACAGCTTTCCGGTCTCCTCTCCCACGCTCATCATTTCGGCAACAAGTGGAGGGTAGAGATGTTCAAAACGTGCAAATACTTCTGAAATCGGGCGCCCTTTTTGAATTGCCACACTTGATTCCTTTATAACTTCTTTAAAATAACTATTCCCGACAACGTCATACGTAATCTCAAGTGCACGTACGATTTCTACCCCCGAAGAAAGTAGTGCAGAAAATGTTCGTGTTGTGCGTGCAGCATTTGCTTCTTTCACAATATTTTTGATAATCGGAATACGCACAAACATATAATCTGCAATACGCTTCCCTCGCGCGCTTCGTATAAACATAATGCCAAGTCCAATCAATATAATGACAATTGAAAATAGTTGTAATGGATAGCCCGTAAGAATATTACTTGCACCAATAATCATTCGTGTAGAAAGAGGGAGTTCAACATCTAAGGAAGAAAATGTTTCAGTGAGCGTTGGTACAACAAAGAAAAACATAAGAATTCCAAGCAATACCATGATAGTCACAATAACCGCTGGATACACCATTGCTCCTCGTAATCGCTTTTTTAATGTATAACTTTGATTCATTTGATCGGAGAGTATGCGTAATGATTCAGCCAGATTACCGCTCTCTTCTCCTGCACGAATCATAGCAACAAAAAGAGATGAGAATACTTTTGGATACGTGGAAAGTGCCGCATTAAGGGCTTTTCCTTCACGTACTTCACCTGCAATACCGTCAATAATAGAGACGAGTCTTGGATTACGAGCTTGCCGTGAAAGCACACTAAGAGAACGCGCGAGTGGCAAACCTGCACTAATCATATTTCCAAGACTACGCGCAAATACGACTTTCTCTTGTTCACTCACGGTACCGAACTGCAAAATCTTTTTGAAAGAAAATTTCTTTACAGAAACAGGAATTGCAATAATAAGCGTCTCACCCTTGGCGTGCAAATCTCGAGAAAGTGCAAACGTATCTGTCGCAACACTTTCACCTTCGTATGAAACACCATCTCTATTGAAAGCTTTGTAAGCAAATTGTGCCATTACATCAAGTATAGCAAGTTGCGTGCATCTACGTGCGCGTTACTGTTTATAAAAACACTATTCATTAATAACGCGAAGGACTTCTTCGATTGTAGTCTGACCTTGTGCTGCTTTGAAAATACCATCTTCTATCATTGACATCATTCCTTCACTCTTTGCTTGTTTTTCAAACGCTTCTTCCGTAGCACCTTTTATAATTAACTCACGTATTGTCTGTGTAACATGCAACACTTCATAAATACCAAGACGCCCACTATATCCGTCTTCACATTCAGCACTTTTTTGTGCTCGATAAAAAGGTATCGTTGACCACGTATCAGTACTACCAACAATCTTTTCTTCTTTCAAAAAGGAAAGGACTCGGTCCATATCAATAAGGTCATGCAATGTATCAACCTCCTTTTTTGAAAGTGTATACTTTTCTTTTGTTTTACAAAGCTTTCGAATCAAACGCTGACCAATAATCACCTTTATTGTAGAAACAAGTAAAAATGGTTCTGCTCCAATATCAACCATACGAGGAATAGCACCTGCAGATGAGTTGGTATGCAAGGTTGAAAGTACCAAGTGACCAGTGAGCGCTGCATTGATTGCAAGGCCTGCTGTTTCCCTGTCACGAATTTCACCTACCATCAAAATATCTGGATCCTGACGAAGCAAACTACGCAAACCTTGTGCAAATGAAAATCCAATTTCGGGTTTTACTTGTGTTTGATTAACCCGCGCCATTTGATATTCAATCGGGTCTTCTACTGTTGATATATTCACACCTGGCTCATTTAAAATATCTAGAACAGTATAGAGTGTTGTTGTCTTTCCGGATCCTGTTGGTCCAGTCGTGAGGATCATGCCCGTCTTTTGCTTCGTAGCATTATGAATATCTTCCAATGACTTACCATGAAAACCGAGCGCTTCAAGAGAAAAACCAGAAGCGTTTTCGCGAAGTAAACGAAGTACTGTTTTTTCTCCATAATATGTCGGCAAAACAGATACACGAAATGCAACTCGTTCATTATCGACATCTACTTTAAAACGACCGTCTTGTGGCAAACGTTTTTCATCAAGCTTTAATTTTGAAAGCACTTTAATACGAGCCGTAATTCCTTCAGTTGCACCTTTTGGCAATGTCATCGCATCACGCAAAATACCGTCAATACGGTAACGCACCAGCACCTGGTTTTCCATTGGCTCAATGTGTATGTCTGATGCTCCTTGAATAATTGCATGTTTCACAAGCGTATCAACAATACGTACGACAGGAATATCTTCTGCTATTTTCTTTAAATCTGCTTCATTTGTTGCGGTACCAATCTCTTCTGCAACGGCACGCAATTGTGCTGATTCTTTTTGAATAATATCTCCAAACTCCATCTTCAAGCTCTTCTGGTACTGTAAAAGTGCGTTTTTAATTGATGAACGATCCGTGAGACGAGGGACAATTTTATACCCTGTCTTCTTACTAATAAAATCAATCGCTGAAAGATCCTCGGTATTTAGCATAGCTACCTCAAGTACTTTATCGTGTTTTGAAAATGCAATGATATTGTGTGTACGCGCAATTGGTTCAGGGATAAGTGACAATGTAGCGAAATCAATCTTTTGCCCTTCAAGAGTGATGAAAGGAATACCAAGAATGTACGCATGCATTCTTCCGAGATCATCTTCGGAAATATGTCCACCAGACACAAGCGCATCCGAAAGTGTCTGCCTTTTTTCATGTGCTTCTTGTGTAGCCTTCTCAAAATCGGCACGCGACACAAGCCCTGAATCAAGGACAAACTTTTTTAATTGTGTATCATCAACACGCATTAGCTATAGTATAACGCACGAATTATGAAATAGTGGTGTATAACCCATACCAAGACATCAGCATATCTCTATATCTAAAAAAATAATTTATTAAATAAGTCTCAAAATTTCTTTAATATAATTCTCAGATATTTCATGATCGGTATTTTTCACAATAATATCTGCTTTTTCGTTTTCTTTATCACCATACATTAAAATTTTCTTTGATTTAATTTTCGGTTTTAAATGTCTTTTGACATCCTCAACAACTCTTTTACCAATTGCATCAATTAAAATTTTTTCCTGCTCACCACCTTTGAAGTGTCGAAGTGGAGTCATTGAAGCAAAAATAACCATCTTGCTTTTATATTCTTGTGAAATTAGTCGAGCTAGAATTGAGCCCATAGAAAAGCCAAACAAAATAGAATCTTTTTCTATCTCAAAGATTTGCTCTGATAGATTTTTATTCCAATTAATGTTTTTACAGACAACAGTATATCCACTTTTCTTTACAGCTTTCGCTAAATTTTGATATTGTCTTCGCTTGCAAATTTCTTGCCAACCTGGAATGATGTAAAAATATTTACTCATAAAATGCATGATAATAGAAAACCACCTACAACACAAACTTGTTGTAAATGTGATCATTTGAGACCGTCAAATTCACCTGCTTTTACACCAGCAATAAATGCACGCCACTCATCGTGATAGAAGTAAACAGTTTGACGATTGGGATCGTTTGAATTCCGAACCGCAACACCTTCAATCTTTGTAGCTACAGCAACACAGGTTTTTGGGTTGTTCTTTGACCAAGATGAGATGGTAAAGTCTTCATCTTTTATACCAAATGGTTTAATCATTTTAATCACCTCCTTTCTAAATGGAATAATAATACTTATTTATGATATAAACAACCAAAAATAACGATTGTACATAGTTTATACAAAAACATACCAAGAAAGCAGGTATCTTTAAAAATGAACCTCCCCGCCCTTAATGAACTGTACCCCAAAAAGTGGACACGGAATTACCCCCCCGTGCCCGCTTTTTCTTTTGGTAGAATTAACCAATTAACAAAAGAACATGAGAACAACATTTTCAAATGAGGAAATCGCGAAGATGAAAAAGAACCCGTGTGTGTTCGACTGCACCGCAAAGTCGGTGTACTACACCAACGAATTCAAAAAACGTGCCATGGAGTTGCAATCAGAGGGAGTACATATTAAGGAAATCTGGAGACGGTCCGGTTTCGACGTCTCCAAGTGGAAGGTTACGCATTAACGGGAAAGTTGAGCGAGTAGGGTGTTGGACCGGCAAACTCATCGAAATCGAAAACAAAGAATGTCCAAATATGCGGTTTTGCGGGCTGATTTCTCAGCGAGTAGGTGTGTGAACGATAGAAAGAACCAGACCAAACTTTATATTCCGACATTGAGCGGGTTATTGGAATCACAAAAGGTAGTGTACCAAAACCGACAGACCTAAAAGATCTGCCAATCTCCTTTTTTACAGTTTACTATAGAGTAGCTTAAATATTTTCTTTTGGAAATCAGCGAATGCTTCGTTTTCAATGATTAACGCTGTCTCGGTATTTATATCCACAATTGCAACCTTTGCACCGTAAATTATCTGTACGATATTTTGGTTGAATTGGTCGAATTCAGGGGGAATAATTTTCGTATTTCGATTAAGGTTTGGTTTCTTTTGCGATTCAACATATCGGCTGTTTATCACATATCGTTCTAGATTTTTATTATCTCTCTTTTTTCTGTAATCTTTCGGCAAATATGAATTGGTGCTGTCAAGATTTTTTGATGATGAATACCTATAGTACACGTCACCTCTTTTTAGTGAATCTACAATATCAGCAAAGACATAGGTAATTCCTTTTTTGCCCTCAAGAAATTTTACTATAGGTTTATTTTTAGGGCTTTTATAAATATCCTCAAGATCAGGCAGTGTTTCTTCAACATCGATAGTGACCTCATTTGCCATATTGCGCAACTTTTCAGGAGATTCGGCGACATACTGCTTTCGCTTACCCTTGAGAGTAGAAGAAGCGAGGCCCTTTTCTAGGAGGAGGCTCAATGCTTTGTAGATAATAGGCCTGTGCGCAACCAATCCCTTGGCTATATCCATAACCGACATTGAAACACCTCGCTCAAGCAAGTACATATAAACGTTTATTTCAGAGCCAGTGAGACCTAGCTTCTCCAGGAGAGTTCTTATTTTCTGGTCTTTTTCCATATTATGTATATTATTTAGTACACATTTATTATAGCACAATCTATTGATTACAAGCCATATTATATGGATAACTGTTCTTTATAGTACAAATTGTACTATATACGGTTGCAGATTACAAGGGTTAGCGTAAGATTCATGCATGGAAGAGTAAGATCTTCAAAACTAACAAACAAAAATGAAAGGGTCGTCCATATGACTAAACTATTCCAAGACAAGATCAAGACATTCGTTTCAAGTGGGTACAGTGCTTCAGCTGAAGAGTTAGCCTCAATAGTAAATGAATAGGCTAATAAATGGATGCGAAGTATACAAAAGGAAGAGGTAGTTATAGTCGGGGTATGCACCACTGCAATCCACCGTGAGCTACTGATAACTGTACATTACAGAACAAAGTTCAAACAATCAGAAGAAAAGAAAGAGAAACGACAATCTCCTAAGTCAAAACCTCAGAAACCTGAAAATACCTCACGGTACGAACATCTATCTCTGGGTGAGCAGTGGGATCGAGAAGTCGATGACCGGAAAGAAGCGATGGAAATTGGTCACGAATGGCACTAAGTGCCCACGGTTCGAGGGTTATCCTAAAACCCTCTCTGTCTCGAGGTGTGCACCTCGGCTGATGATTCCGAAAGGATGAAACAGAAGATCTTTGAAAACAATCAACAAAAGGAGATATGATGAGCGAATCAGAACTGAAAATCCTTCTTGAAGGCAAGGGTGTCTCTACTACCGAATGGGGCAAGGATCAAGCGAAAACACTCAAACATCTGCTGAGTGAGATTGAAGCAGGAGAAACAGTACTTAAATCTGAAGCCAACGGTAAACTCATTCGCCACACTGCATTCCTCTCCATCCAGGTCTTTTACGATCTTTACGAGGATGAACAAGATGGGAGAAAGCGATACAAGCTCATCGAAGATAAGCAAGTGTTCACTGATGGACGAGAACGGAGTCGGAACCAAGTTTGGAGCGTCGCCGAAAAACTCAAGCGTAATGAGAACGACATTCGCGGTGCGGTCAGACGAGCACTCAAGGAAGAGCTGGGAGTCTATGGTGAACCCCTATTCACTTCTGAGATTGAGGTCAAGGAAGAAAACATGATCTCACCATCGTATCCGGGGTTGAAGGCTCGATTCCTAACCTATAACCTGTTAGTCTTTCTCGGCCAACAGCAGTTCAAAGCTGAGGGATACAAGGAAGTTCAAGAGGATAAGACGACCTACTTTAAATGGGTCACGGTAAAATAACAATCGGTTGAGGGTTATCCACAAGCCCTCTCTGTCTCGCGATGTGTGTCGCGGCTGAAGATTCCGAAAGGATGAAACAGAATGTTCTTCGACAAAAATAATAGAGAAAGAAATATATGAAACCTGAAATTTGGAAAACTATTGAAATTGGGACGAATGCGAACACAGGTTCTGCACTCATCAAAGAATTACATCTTGATGGCCACCGCATCAGCCACGATGCTTGGCCAGTTCTTCAGCCCAAGTACAGTGTCGTGTATCGGGGATCCAATGAACGATTTTCAGTATCTGGTCTTCGCAGAACCATCAATCTCGTTAAGGTATCAGTTACATTTTTCAATTTCCATATTAATGCTGTCCTCGAAAGGGCAAAGGAGTTTGAAGCAATGCCTGCACCTCCAGAATCGGCGGCACAGTTCATCCTGCAGCATGGCGATAGTGCTTCGCAAGAATATCTAATGTTCCCATTCAGCTCAGTTTCCAATTCGGGTGACGGCATCTTCATAGAAGCAGGGGTGTTCACGGTTACAAACCAAGGCGGAGCATCGAAGCTAGGTTTCATTGAACGCGCATATCATTTCGAAAAGTGGTATGTGGAATTATTTCAAAAATTCAAAGTTCATTTGGTCTTTCGCCTGCGGTGAAAAATTGTTCATTCACACTGGTAGAAAATCAAGAACCCTGGGCTTACGCCACAGGGTATGAAGACGCTACGCGTCTGTCAGTCAAAGAGCGTAGCTCTTTGACCCGCATCCAGTTCGCCCTGATTTTCAATATAACGTCTGATAATGTCTGTGGTAATACCGACCGTCGAGACAAAGTAGCCATCCG
>Ga0210057_1002824_pt1 | contig 24483 bp, 30 predicted proteins | sample CryGeyCG2114_010_2_FD_183968 | JGI IMG/M metagenome (GOLD analysis project Ga0210057, IMG submission 183968) | Groundwater microbial communities from aquifer - Crystal Geyser CG10_big_fil_rev_8/21/14_0.10 (SPAdes) (version 2) | ecosystem: Environmental > Aquatic > Deep subsurface > Groundwater ...
CCCACCTTCGGGGTCAAAAACTACAATTTTCACTGCCTCGCCGTCCGGAACCGCCACGCTCACCGGTAGCCTTCCATCCCAAAGTCTTGTACGAAGAGCTACTATGAGGGGGAAAAGCACAAAAAGAAGTCCTGCGAATACTACCGCTCTCACCGGAAACGGCCGACCCCCAGCGCTGAGCCTCTTTAGTCTAGCCCGCCTCCTCATAGCTCGCGCGTGAGTCTTTTTCCATGTCTTTTCCCAGCTTCGACTATCCTCTTACTCGTCAGTCCATAGCTTGAAAGTATATGCCGGATATGGTCCCCCGCCGCCTCTTCCGGTATCAGCACATAGCTTGCACCGGCTTCGTAGTACCTCAGGGCCTCAACGCGTGTGTGGGCAGTAAAAATGGACAGTGTCCTCCCGACGCTTATGATATTCAGTAGGCTCAGATTAACCGGCAAATTTGATATTGTTGAAATTACAAGCTTTGCGTCTTTGACGGCAGACAGCTCAAGAATTTCTGGGTCATTAATGTCACCAAACAAGACTGGCACTCCCTTGCGGGCAAATTTACTGAATATATAAGGGTCGAAATCAACTACCAAATATTGAGCTTTTTTCTTTTTCAAAAACCCCAAAAGGCGCTCACCCGTTTTGTGCGCACCGACCAAAACAACGTGGTCGGCAAACCCTGAAAAGTTCGGCTGCTCAAGCTCGGTTGGATTTTTTCGCTCGAAAAATGCCAAGGGATCTCGCAAATATATAAAAACTTTATCCGCCCCCAATATCAGGTAAGTAGATAACGTCATGGTTATAACCGCAACTATGATAATGGTTGCGACATTGCTGCCGGTCACATGTCCGAGCCCCGCCCCCATTGCCATTAGTATTAATGAAAACTCTGAAATCTGGGCCACAGTCAGGCCAGCCATAAAGGAGGTCCTGCGCTTATAGCCCATTACCCCAAGTATTATAAGCAAGATAAGCGGGTTCCCAATTAACACAAAAGCCGAAAAAATTATAGCCGGCAGAAGTACTTCTCCGATATTCGGGACAACCAAATGCGTACCCAGCAAGATAAAAAATATAGTCAAAAAAAAGTCCCGAACCGGCCTGGTTTTATTGGCTATTTGCATGTGCTCAGGGAGTCCTGACAGTGCAATTCCTGCGAGAAATCCGCCTATTTCAATGGTAAATCCCACAGGGCCGGCGACTAATGCGGCAAGCCCAAGTGCCCAGCCGAGAGAACCAATAAATAAAAGCTCCTGATTGCTAGCCAAAAACTGGTCAAACAGCTTCGGTAAAATCTTGCGGGATAAAATATAAATAAGCAGTATAAGGAGCACACCTTTTGCAATTATAAACAAGACATCCAAAGCGCTCGGTATAGTTTCCCCGAAACCGGCCAGGAACATTAGTATTAATACCGCTACAAAGTCTTGTACCAATAAAAATCCAATTGATATGCGGCCATATAGGCTCCCCAAGTCCTTCCGCTCTCCAAGCAATTTGACTATGATAATGGTCGAGCTAAACGTAAGCGCAACGGCCGTGTAAAGCGCTGCAGTCGGTGGAAACCCCAACAAACTTGCCAGTAAAAAACCAATGACGGATGTAAAAACAATCTGCCCAAGCCCCGCGATTAGCGCAACTTTTCCAATGCTTGGGAGCTCCTTGACGTTCATCTCTATCCCGACTAAAAACAAAAGCAAGGCTACCCCTATCTGTCCGAGGCCAGAAAAGACATCAGTATCGTGAACAATACCGGTAAGAGCAAGTAAAAGCCCCACCAACAGGTATCCTATTAAAAGGGGCTGGCGAAGGAGTTTCGCCACGGCGCCCGAAACAGCCGCGAGTGCGGTCAAAAGTGCTACTTGGGCAAAATCCATATTTTAAGACTACGATGTCTAGTTGCGCATTTCAAGAGCCTTGAGGGCAAGCTTTAAGTCGGCTGGGAGCGGAGAGGAAAACTCCACTCGCTCACCAGTATGCGGATGCAGAAGGGACAAGCTTTTGGCGTGAAGAAAAAGGCGTGGACACCACTGTCTATCGGCACGAGCTGTTTTCCTTCCTGCATATAGCTCGTCTGATACTATTGCATGGCCAATATGCCTCATGTGCACCCTGATCTGGTGCGTACGCCCGGTCCTGGGGGACACACTGAGCAGTGTATAGCCATTAAAGTTCTGAAAAATCTCATAGCGGGTATATGCTTCTCTGCCACCGGCAAGCACGCCGAAGCGCTTACGGTTCCACGGGAGTCTGCCAACAGGCGCGTTAACCTCTCCATTTTCATCTATTACACCATGGACCAATGCAATATAGACTTTTTCAGTAATCCTTTTTTTGAACTGTGCTTGAAGGTCAAGAAAAGCCTCACGTGTCTTTGCTACAACCAGTACACCACTTGTTTCTTTATCAAGTCTGTGAACGAGCCCACTGCGCGCGCCAATATCCTCCGAAAGCGGGTACTTGAAGCTCTCCCGCAGCCAGTCCTGTACTGTTTTTGTTGATGCCGTTGTGGCAGCACTTGTTACTACCCATCCGGGCGGTTTGTCTAACAGGAGAATTTCGTGGTCTTCGTGCAAAATGCGCGGCCTCATTTACCTCCCCGTTTTTTCTCGCGTTTAGCTTCGCATTTCACACAAAGGGTAGCCTCGGGGTATATCGTCAATCTGTCCGTGTCAATGAGTTCCCCACACTCTTCACATATCCCATAGCTCCCAACCTTGACGCGTGTGAGGGCCTTTCTGGTTTGAATGATTTTGCGGTCTATCTCGGCCTTAACGGCCGACACTCTAGTGTGGCCAAATTGCTCGGAAGCATCTGTATCGGGAGACGCTTTATTGCCTTCGCGCGAACCCATTTTAAACGGATCCTCCCCTATTATGGACTTCCTGCGTTTTTTAAGCGACTTAAGCTGAACTCGCAGTACCCCGGCCACCGGGAAAAGTAGTTTTTTTGGAATTCTTATCCCTCGCTTTTCACCTCTTATTTTAGCCATCCTATCTCCGATTATATACCACAAATAGTAAAATAAAAGAAATAGCCGCTGAAATTGGTGCATCAATCCTGCCGATGGACGTAAACATTTGTGAGTTTATGAATACGCCGCCCGCACGTAATCCAAAAAACGTAGCCGCCGAAACCAAAGAAGCGAATCCCACTTTCCCGGACCGATACCAAAGTATTCGCGGATAAACACGCTCGAGGTAATAAAAAAGGGCAAGGGAAACCGCTGCAAAAAGCGCCATTAAGTCAAAAAAAGCTATCGAAATGAGCAAAAACCACAGCAACACACCGGGGAATAATGCTTCCAAAGCTTCATATGGATTGAGCAAAAACCAACGTACGGACAAGAAAAAGCCTGCCGTTCCAAAGGCCAATATATACCAGAAACCGGAGACCTTCGGGTTGAACAAAAATGGAGCTTCGGTAAAATGATTGTGTGTAAACCTAAACGCCGCCCACCCGAGAGCCGCCGACAAAATTATTAGGACGGCCGTATTAAATATTTGAGTGCTCGTATAGTCTTGCCTAGCTCTGCGCCAAAGGAAAAATGTAAATAAGACCGCGGACACACCATGTATGAGAACCACCACCATATTTGACATATGACTCGCACCAAGTATATCATTGCCAGTACCAATGCTTGAAACTCCGCATGTAATTGTTGGGGCTGCTATTGCGTCCAAAGTGGGTAACCCCTACCTGGCCATTCCGGCAATATTGGCCAGCCACTTTCTCCTAGATCGTGTACCCCACTGGAATCCACACCTTAACACCGAGCTCAAAAAGTACGGGGCCGTAACAAAAAGATCAGCCACAATAATAATCGTAGACTTACTCTTAGCTGGACTTTCGGGGATAGCCATCGCGTCTACTTCGCTACCTGACATAAACCAATTTGGCTACATCCTTCTTGGAGGCTTTCTGGGCATATTGCCTGACGTAATTGAAGGGCCATATTTTTTCCTAAAGTGGCAGCCGGGGCTTTTGAAAAAATGGGTGAGATTTCAAAAGTCCATACAAGTTGACGTTTCCCCTGTTTTTGGGCTTACCACACAGGTTGTCACGATCGTTGCCTCCTTTGTCTGGATTATGAACTAACGCGTTCTATATATTCACCGCTTCTAGTATCAACCCGCACTCTGTCACCCACTTTCATAAAGAGTGGGACTTTTACCTCAAGCCCGTTTTCCAGTTTTGCTGGCTTGAAAACGTTTGTCGCCGAGTTCCCTTTCACTCCAGGCGCAGTTTCTTTAATAGATAAAACTACATTCGGAGGTATTTCAACAGATAAAACTGCCGGCTCCGAGCTAGCCTCCGGGTCTTGCCACATCAAAACGCTTACTTGCCCACCTTCTTTTAAATACAAAAGCGACTCTTCTAGTAATTTGGACGGTGCTTCCACCTGCTCAAACGTTTGTGGGTCTATAAAACTGGCTACCTCACCATCTGAAAAAAGGTATTGCATAGACCTCTTTGTAGTTGAAATCTCGTCAAATTTGTGTGTGCCATTAAATGTTTTTTCCTCCAAAGACCCGGTTATTAGGTTCCGCAGAGAAAGCCTAACGGTCGCTCCCCCACGCGCGATTTTACTATGGCTGAATTTCACAACTTGATATGGTCTGCCATCCAAAAGGAAGGTAGTACCAGCCTTTAGCTCTGTCGCACTCACCATGTGGAGATTTTAGCACTTTAGATGTTAAAATACATGTGTAGGCCGGGGTGGCGGAACTGGCAGACGCGTAGGTCTCAAAAACCTATGGTACTTGTACCGTGAGGGTTCGAGTCCCTCCCTCGGCACCAGAATGGAAATTGCAAGTCAGAGCTCGCCGCCTCGCGTTGTTCGGCGTCTCGCGCGTATTGTATTTTCGGCTCAAAACGGAATTCTCGATTTCGTAAAACAAGATTCGCGCCGATGTTTTTTAGAAATGCTGTCATTCCGGCAAAATCATTTCCGTTAGTCAGATCCGCAGCTTGATTCAAGGATAAAACAAATTCACGAGCCGGTTCGAGCCAAGACACGCCTCTTTGCTCAATGTCGGTGATTTTCTCTGTCAAAGTCGCTTTTTCGTTCACGAGGCGGTTCTTTTTGGCGGCGTATTCGTCTGTGAATAACGCGTCAGCTAGTATAGAGGTTAAGTAGCTTTTCGAGCTTTGTCTCAATTTGCGCGAGTTCTCCTTTTAGAGTTTCTGCTTCCATTCGCGCTTCCTCCTTTGCTTGCTTCTCATCTTGTTCCAACGCCGCTAAAACTTTCTTGGTGTCTTGGCTCGATAAAGAAACTTTTTGTAAGAACGATTTAATTTGCGTGGCAAATGCAGTTTCGGAGATATAGCGCTCTGCACACGCGCCTCGTTTTTTGGTACAGCGGTAGTAGATGAAAGTTTGACCTGTACCATTTTTATATTTCTTTACGCGTTGTTCCGCCGTGATTGCGGCGCCGCATTCGCCGCAGGTCGCCAGACCTGCAAAGGCGAAATTGTGACCTTTCTGTCTCGGCCTTTCAATTTTCTCAACTTGCTTTTGCACCTCGTCAAACAGCTTTTTGCTGATAAAAGTTTTATGAGAGCCTTGATAATATTCTCCGGCGTATTTCAAAATGCCTAGATAAACTTCCCACGACCTTACGGTCGGGGTTTTGTCATTTCAAGCCTGAAGCTTGCCTCACTTCGTTCGGAAAGCTTCATCCCTCGCGCTAACGCGCGGGGTTTTAAGCTTAGAAATGATAAAATCTATTAGAGAGCATATTTTTGACTTGTCCAACTTTAACTGGTTTTCTGTTTTGTCGAACAATCCCAAACTTGGAAAGAAACAAAGCAATTTCAGTGAAAGATTTTCCGCCATCAGCAAAAAGCTGAAGTGATTTTTTGACGACTTTTGATTTTTCATCATCAATATCAATTCCCCTCGTTTTGGGATTATTGATATAACCATACGGAGCTTTACTTGGCCAAACTCCGTTTCGGAGTTTTTGCCTGTTTCCTCGCTTTACATTTTCTGAGAGGTTATCTACATAATATTTGGATTGACCAAGGGCAATTGAAAGCATAAATTTACCTTGTGGTGTACTTTCAAACCAAAACGAGGGGAATTTTAAATCAAGGAGTTTGACGGTATCCAAAAGATAAATTACTTTTCCGCCGTCAATAGAATTTCTAGCCAAACGATCCGGGTGCCACGATAAAATACCGTTGGCTTGACCTTTTTCGATTTTCCTCAAAACTTCGGCGAATTGTTCTCTCCCCGGCGCTTTGGCTGTCTTAGCTTCGGTGATAAATTCGGATACAGTTAAGTTTTCTCTTTTGACAAACTCCTTGAGTTCTGCAATTTGCGCTTCAATGGACAAAACCTGTTTGTCTTTTTCGTCAGTTGATTTTCGACAATAAGCGATATATTTCAACATATTATTGTTTTGTTAAAAGTTCTTTAAACTCGCGATAGCGAGTGTCTTTCTTTCTAAGAAAGACATAATTTTTGCGTTTTTCTTCATTCTTTTTATACGGCGGCTCTCGGCGAATTTGAATTTCCCTTTTGCAGCGCTGTCTGCGGAGGCGGGCGCAGCCAGCGCTGCCCCTACCACTTCTTCGATTTCCTTTTTGGTGAACGTTTTTGAAAAAATTCGAACGTATTTCAAAGAATCGTGTTAGCTCGCCGCTTCGCGGCTCGCAAGGTCTGCGCGGCGCCCCCACCCGCCGCGCTTCCGAAAAAGTCGGCTCGAACAATCCCGATGAAATCGGGACAAAAAAAGAAAAACGCAAAAATTTTAAAGAACTTATTACTAAGACTTGATAAACTCTTTAAACTTTAACTTGTAGAGATTCTCCAGAAAATCAGTTCCGGCATATCCAGCAAGAAATGATATTCTCCAGTCCCCATCAGCAATAATTCCTGATGTAATACCCACAATTGATGCTACCAAAAGTGAAACTACAAAGTATTGTCACTGAAACTTGAATTTGTCAGGAGTGAATGATTTGTCTTTAGTAATGCCTACCACTGCAAGGAGGAGGCCACCGAGAAGTCCTGAAATAATATGAGTCAAAGTTATTTCTGTTGTCATCTAATTGTTACCAACAAATGAACCAGATACAACGCTTGTTGCTTTCTTGAGTTTCTTGGGCAGCTACAGGAGCCGGAGATGGCGCAGGTAATGGGCTCGGAGAAATTTCATTATTCTCTTTAGTTTCGATATTGTTTTCTTCTGATGTTGTCGCAGTAGTTGTACTCGGAGAATTTAAGCTGCCAATACTTAGAGTAAACTGTGGCAGTTCGTTGTATTTATCCTCAAGAGCCACTGAAAGATTGGCTGTATATTTCTTGCCATAGCTTACACCCCCTTTGGGGATGTTAATTCCATATCTAGAATCGGTATTAGCTGTGGTTGAGTAGGTTTTGGTACAGTCTGTGGTACAGTTTTGACGAGTTAGTTTTAGGGTCACCTCGGAGTTAGTCCAGGCAATACCATAAAAGATAGGGTTGCTTGAGGAAGTATAGTAGGTACTTTTGATTTTTGAGAGATTGTAACTGTTAAGCAGTGGATTACCCAGTCCGGAGGTGTTTAAGACAGCTAGAGGGAAGGAGTTACTCACTGAGCCTGCCAGAGTGGCATTAACAAGCAAGTTTCTGTTGCCCGTCTCTTGAGAGTGGCCTACCTTGTCTACGGCGACTATTTTCCATTGATACGTTCCACTCATGCCATTTACTTTGGAATAGACTTTAATTCTGGATGACTCTTGGGAATAGGTAGCATAGAGCTTATCTGTTTCATAGACACCGTTATTGGTATCTAAATGTCCCCAGACTTCCCACTGTTTGTTGGTTCTCTCATCCTTAACGCTTCTAAAATCAATGGGAATATCATCAATCAAGGTTTCCCAATTGGCAGCACTATCACTCCCGCCCTTCCGAACCTGTACCTGATATTTTGACAAAGCATCCTGCAGATTCAGTCGTTGTTTGTTGACTGAAAACTCAAATGAAGGATATGCAGTGGCTACGGTTGCATTATCCGAGGGACTATGGAGATCAAACGGAGAAAAGTAGAATAATCTGTCCGTAACATCGGTATTGTTGTTCGTGGATTTGACTCTGATTGTATAGCCATCAATCAAATTTCCACTCGCGTCTTTGGGTTGGTTAGAGGTAGGAGTGAAATCAAAGTAGTATTCTTCGCTCGTTTCATCGTAACTCCCATCAGTGGCGATAGCTCCTGAAAAACTGCCCCCATTGACGGAAAATTCAACATTTTTAACCGTGTATGGACTATCAACTGTTGCTGCACCTTTCAACCGTACTTGATTATTTTCTCTGCCTTCGGGAGAGTTATTGAGCGTGAGGCCGAGGGGTTTGATGAGGTTGTCAAAAATGAGAATTCTGCTATTGCCAGCATCAGTTACTAGTAGCTTGGCGTTCCAAACAAAAGGAATATGAGGAAATTCAAGAGAAGAAGAAGAAATTCCACCATTGTTTGGGACTGTGCTAGTAAAATCTGGTTGGCCTAAAACGATATCTGCACTTGCGCCGTTAGAAGCAGGAATACTGTTGAAGATAAGTAACCGGTTGTTATTGTTGTCTGCCACGAACAACCTATTTCTTGTCGCGTAAACTCCCGTAGCAATATCAAATTTATTAGCCGCTACGCCCGCAGACGTTGTTGTAAAGTCTGGCTGGCCGACTACGACGTCAGCAGGTTGATTGTTTTGAGTTGGGAAAGAGTTCCAGATAAGTAAACGATTTCTGCTGCTGGCATCTATGATAAAGAGTTTTCCATCTTCATTTACCCAAATACCCCTTGGGCTATTAAGACTACTTGCTGAAGCCGCTAAGTTTCCTCCGCATGTTGTAAGATCCGATTGGCCCAAAACAATATCTGCCGCTGCGCCATTTGTAGTTGGCACTTGATTCCATATTAATGCCCTTTCGTTTCCTGCATCTTGATCCGTGACAATCAGTTTATTTTGGTAAATATAGACACTATCTGCGCGTCCTATTGTTGAAGCGTTGCAGGCAAACGATACTGTTGTCATTGATGACTGTCCGACTACGACATCTGCACTTTGGCCATTGCTCGTTGGAAAACTATTCCAAATTAAAACACGAAAATTTTCCTTGTCGGCGACAACCAACCTATTTCCATCTGAAAAAACTCCGAAAGGTTGATTGAGTGTGTTAGCATCCCTTGTACCACTCCGATTTGCACTTCCAGACGTAAAATCTACTTGCCCCAAGACTAAATCAGCAGGCACGCCATGGGCGGTTGGCACTTGATTCCATATTAAAACTCTATGATTACTAGTATCCGAAACTATTAACCGACCCTTTTGATCAACAAACAATCCTCTCAATAGATTCCCCGTGTTTAATTTTGAGTCGCTAACTCCACCAGTATCACTTGTAAAATCGGATTGTCCCACCACCACACTTGCGCTCATATTGGTTGAGTAAGCTAAGACTAATTGTGGTTGAAGCAGAGAAGAAAGAGTGAGTGAAAACAGAAGAGGTAAAACAAAGAAACACTTGACAAACCCAGACTTTACCCAAGCATAATTAGTTTGTCTTGTCTTGTCTTGGATAGGATAGGATAGGATAGGATAGGATAGGATAAATCATGTTGCATACCATATAAAAATCAGTTATTTAATTTATACCAAATTTCCCTAGTCAATACAATCTAGATGTGCATACATATTCATTTTAGTCTGATTTTGAAATTCTATCTGCTTACTATTAAGGCAATTCCTCAAGCAAAATGCAAATGTTTTTTGTATCTAGCTAGTTTCGTTTGGTGAGCTTGTTCCCTCTACCCTCAAGGGAGTAAAATACTCATATTGTCCGCGTAAGGGTGGGTGGAGCAAGGACACTCGCCCGCAGAAAATATATGCGAGGCAAAGCCGAGCTAGAAATAAGCAGAGCTTGTCTCTGTGAGATAGCACGGCGGCTTGGAGGGGGGCAAGCCGCCGTACCGCTTAAACAAAGTTCGAATTTGAGAATATACCTTGCACAACAAGGAAGTCGTGGGTGTGAGACACAATAGAGGAAAATGCAGCCCGCTTACAAATAGTTAACAACAGTAATCGCAAAAAGACCTCGGACTACCGAGAACCTTGACTGTGTTTGTCAATACCGTAGAACTTGACGCGGTCGCCTCTGAAGTGGAGCTGCACTTGGCCAAGCGCTCCGTTTCTGTGCTTTGATATATCTAGAAACATTTTCTCTACATTTTCGTCATCTTCGCGCCACAAAAACATCACAACATCCGCATCCTGCTCTATACTCCCACTATCCCTGAGATCTGAAAGCTGTGGCCTTTTAGTCCCCCGTTGCTCAACTGCGCGACTAAGCTGTGAGAGCCCAAGAACCGGCACCTTCAGCTCGCGTGCCAAATTCTTCAACCCTTGGGAGATTTCAGACACTTCTTGTACGCGATTTTCCAGGTTTCTGCTTACCGCCAACTGCAAGTAGTCGACCACTATCAGGTCTACCCCACTCTCCACCTGAAGTCTGCGCGCTTTCGTGCGCATTTCAAGTATCGAAAGCCCCGGAGTGTCGTCAATATAAATCGGCGCCTCTGCGAGAACTCCCATTGCTTCCGAAAGCCTAGTCCACTCATCATCCGTCAACTTACTGGTTTTCAGTCTCCATGCGTCTATGTCGGCTTGCCCTACAAGCATGCGATCCAGTAGTTCTTCGCTGCTCATCTCCAGAGAAAAAATACCCACAGGACGCTTGTGCTCAACGGCGATATGCTGGGCAATATTTATACCCAAAGTGGTTTTGCCCACACCCGGACGAGCGGCGAGAACCACAAGATTAGATTTTTGAAGTCCGGCCAAAATATTGTCCAGATCTTTATACCCTGTTGGAATGCCACGCATACCACTGCCGTCTCTGTGGAGCTCATCCAAACGATCAAAGGCTTCAGCTAAGGTCTGCCTCACAGGGCGGAAACTCCTGCTTATGTGCTTTTGTGTTAGGGAAAACACCTCCGACTCCGCCTTGTCCAAAAGCTCATCCGCAGCAAGTCCTTCGTCAAGCGACAAGTCGACCAGCCTTGCCGCAGCAGTCATAAGAGAGCGCTTGGTGGCCTGATCCTTGACAATCTTCCCGTAATGTTCGACGTGCGCGGCCGTCGGGACTTTATTGGCAAGCTCGGCTAAGTACGTTGACCCTCCGCATATTTTAAGCCATTTTCTGGATTTCAACTTTTCAGAAACGGTTAATACGTCAACAGGCGTCCTCTCTTCATAAAGCTCGACAATGCACTCAAATATTTTGCTGTGCCTCTCGTCATAAAAGTGGCCGGGGGTCAAAAATTCAGCAACCGATATAACGGCATCTCTATCAAGAAGGAGAGCGCCCAATACCGAGATTTCAGCATCGAGCGAATGGGGCGGTATTCGCACTTGGAGTTGGCCCTCTGCCATCACAATGAAAATAGCACAATTTTTTGGTCTTCAGAAAAAGTATCAGCCTCTTTCACGACCAACTTTTTAGTTTCCTCCGTTTTTATCCCCAGCTCATTAACAAACGGTTCACTGCCGACCAAATCCTTAAACACAGACTGGTTAAGTCCTTCCATCTGATAGTGCATGGGGACGATAATCTGAGGCTCAATCATGCGAGTGATCTCAGCCGCTACCTGAGGGCCAATAGTATAATGCCCACCCACCGGGATCATTAGAACATGGAGATTCCCTAATTTTTCTATTTCTTTATCCGTGAGGCTGTGGCCCAAATCCCCCAAATGCGCGAGCCTAACCCCGTCAATTTCAAACACATACATGGTGTTTGGTCCGCGAAGCTCGCCCTTCTGGTTGTCATGATAGCTGGGAAAGCCAATAATAGAGATCCCCTCTACCTCATATTCACCGGGCCCGCTTATGATTTTTTTGTAGTCAGACACCCTGGAAACCTGGTTGTGGTCCCCGTGGTTATGCGAGACTGCGACAATCGTTCCCGAAACTTTGGGATACCGCAGGCCCACGTTGTCATCGTAAGGGTCAGTAACCACAGAGACCCGGCTACCGCTCAGCTTGAAAGAAGAATGACCGAAATAATTGATATCCATTTCCCTGCCACTCTAGCAAAGGAAAGCGCCTCTGGCAAGATTGATATTACTATTTCCACGCTGTATAGTATGATGGTCCCGTAGGAAATGAAGAAAGAAGTACTTTTGGCAATAGTGGTAGGCGGACTTTTCGGGGTGCTGGTCGCATTTGGCGTATGGAGAGCAAACACTGCCTTAACAACCAGCACGGAGGAGCCTGTCGGGCATAATCAGGAGACCTCTGAGCAAGTCGACCAAACCAGGGAGTTTGCACTTGTTTCTCCTACCAATAACCAAGTCCTCACGGAAGCGGGTACTTCTATTGAGGGCATTGCAACGGCCGGGTCGTATGTGCTCGCTGTAAGTGATGAAAACTCGGCCTTGGGGGTATCTCAACAAGATGGCACGTTCATGCTAGAGTTTGAGCTAAAATCCGGAACCAACGACATTACGGTTTATTCCTTCGAACCAGACGGCACGCAAGCGAGCGAGGAGCTCTTCGTTATTTTTTCAAGTGCATTTTCCAGCGGCACGTCGGTTAGTGAACGGCTGGAGGCTTCTGCTAACCCTCCCCTGGCCCTGACCGGCGTCGTTACCGACATTACCGACACGACAATCGAGCTGCGCTCAGATGACGGCACACTAGAGCAAGTTTCAATTAACGGTGAAACAAGCTATGTTAACGTCCAAGACGCGCCGGAGGAAGTCGAATTTTCAGACGTCGCCATTGGTGACTTCGTTATTGCCATGGGGTTTCTTAATGGCTCTGAAGTTTTGGATGCGACGCGGGTTTTGGTAGACACCCCGACGGGCGAAGAGACCGATAAAGCCGTTATCCGTGGAACAGTTACAGCCTTTAGTAGTACCAAGTTTTTGGTAAAAACAAAGGACGAAGGAGAGGTTTCCATAGACGCAACCGGAGGACGCGCTAAAGGCTTTTTAGCAGCAAAAGATGGCAAAATTACCGCTGCGCAAATTGGCACAATTAAGGAAGGAGATATTTTGATAGTTATAGGAAACATGGAAGACGAACTTCTGGCCGAAACTATTTACATCCTCCCCGCTCCGAAAGCCGAAGAGCCAAGTATTTAACGACTTCATGGACAAGCAAAAATTACAACCGTTAAAAGGCTTTCGAGATCTTGGCCCAGATGAGATGGCAGTGAGGACCGAAGCTGTCAAGCGGCTGCGAACCGTGTTCGAGCGTTACGGGTTTGTCGAGCTACAAACGCCTACCCTGGAAAAGGCAGAGGTTTTACTGGGTAAATACGGGCAGGAAGCCGAAAAGCTAATGTACCTCTTCGAAGACCGAGGAGGGCGAAAAGTAGGCTTGAAGTACGATCTGACAGTTCCCCTTGCCCGCTATATGGCTGCGAACAAAAACACTCCCCTCCCATTCAAGCGCTACCAAATTCAACCAGTGTGGAGAGCTGAAAACACGCAAAAGGGTCGCTATAGAGAGTTTTATCAATGTGATGTTGATACCATCGGCTCAAGCTCGCCCATGGCCGACGCGGAGATACTCGCCGTCATAAAAGATGCCCTTTTGGAGCTTGGATTTGAAACATTTACAACCATCATCAATAGCCGCACGGTCCTATTCAAGACACTTGAGAGCGTCGACATTAAAGGCAACAATCGGTTATCTGTTATTCAAACGATAGACAAGCTCGATAAAAAGAGCAAAGAAGAGGTTTCAAAAGAGTTGGCTGAAAAAGGCCTTAGTAAAAATAAAGTCAAAAGCATTTTTGACGCATTTCAAAATTCCCTCCCTGACGAATACTTATCAGAGGTTATTAAGCGCGCAGAGGATTTAGGAGTTGACAATTTGAGCTTCACCCCCACTCTCGCACGCGGCCTTGACTACTACACAGGGCCCATCTTTGAGACCGTGGTTGAAAAGCCCAAAATCGGATCGCTCACAGGGGGCGGCCGCTATGACAATTTGATTAAGAGCCTTGGTGGCCCGGATCTGGCTGCCGTGGGAACATCTATCGGATTTGAAAGGGCCGTTGACGTAATAGCCGAGCTGGGGCTTTGGAGTACCACTAGTAGCGGTCCACAGGTATTTCTCACGGTCTTTTCAGGCAAGTATCGCGGCCAAGCAACAGAAGCGGCATATACCATGAGAAAGACCGGCATAAACACTGAACTTTCAGTGGTTGACCAGCCTCTTGACAAACAACTTAAGTACGCTGGCCGCCGAGGAATACCCTTCGCGCTCATAATCGGCCCGAACGAAGCCAAAGGGAAAAGTGTTACCCTAAAGGATTTAAAGCTCGGTACACAGGAGACATTCTCTCTTGAACGAGCCATACAAACACTTCAGAATAAATAAGTGAGCAGAAGAACTCGTGCATATCTATTTATCCTGGCCGCAACGGCTATTTGGGGCGTGGCTGTGGTGGTGATAAAGTTTACCCTGGGTGGCATTAGCCCAATTGACTTTCTAGTCTATCGCTTTACCATATCGGGGCTATTGAGTGGACTCTTTTTAATAGCAAGCCACAAACACATTAGGAAGCCCGCCTGGACCGTTCCACGTGCTGCACTCCACGGCATTCTTGCATTTCCCATAGCCTTGACGGCCCTGTTCATAGGCCTTGATAGCTCAACCGCTTTGGAGCTTTCACTCATAAGCACACTGGGGCCTTTGATGGTTTTAATTGGAGGGGCCTTATTTTTCAAAGAACACGTTACAAAACACGAAAAACTGGGGGCTGCGGTGGCTTTTTCAGGCACTCTCATAACCGTTTTGTCGCCCATTTTGTACGGCAGTGAAGGGCGGCTCACTGGAAACTTATTAATCTTTGCTTTTCTTTTTCTGGACACCAGCCAAGTGCTAGTAGCCAAGCGCCTTTTGAGGTCTAAAGTTCATCCGTTTGTACTGGCAAACATTGGCCTTCTGGCCAGTGGCCTCCTTTACCTCGGGGCATACAGCGCTCTATTTGGTTTCGGGACGTTTTTAGACGTCTTGGTGGCGCTAGAGCCGCAATACCACTTTGGGGTATGGTACATGGCGATTTTTGCAGGTGTCCTGGCCAATATATTTTTTCTACGCGGGGCACGCACAATTGAAATCGGCGAAGTGGGACTTTTTGCTTACCTTGGCCCCCTCTTTTCGGTTCCACTGGCAGTCCTCTGGCTCGGGGAGCAGGTAACGTTGCCATTTGTGCTTGGCGCGGCTATCATAACTGCCGGGGTCTTCATTGCCGAAAAACGCCGCTCCAGGTGACATTACCCCAGATAATTGTTATAATCCAGTATATGAAAGCACAAATTCATCCTGATTGGTACCCGGAAGCTAAAGTCAAGTGTGGGTGCGGCAACACGTTTACAATCGGCTCAACTGTTCCCGAAATAGAAGTGGAAGTGTGTTCAGAGTGCCATCCTTTTTATACCGGCACTCAGCGCTTCGTCGACACTGCCGGACGAGTTGACACATTCAAGGCTCGCCAAAAAGGAGCCAATTCTACGGTTCTCTCGAAAGCAAAAAGGCGCAAAATTAAGCGTGAGAGGAAAATATCAGAAGAGCTTGAGCGACCAGACACACTGGAAGACATTAGGGCCTCGATGAAAAAGAAGACTTCTTAGGGCTCTCCAGAAATATTTATGAACGGTAACCAAACGATATTTGTCGAAGTGCGCCCGGCAGCAGGAGGGGACGAAGCCAAAATCTGGGCCTCGGACCTGGTACGGATGTACTCTCGCCTCGCCATAAAAAATGGCTGGAAAGTAGACGCATTGGATGAGTTTACTCTGAGAATTAGTGGTCGTGATGTTTTCGAGCAGTTCAAGCACGAGTCCGGAGTTCATCGAGTCCAGCGAGTGCCTGCGACAGAAAGACGCGGCCGCGTGCACACTTCAACTGCCACGGTTGCCGTACTCCCCGAAATCGACGATCGTGAAATTTCCGTTAACCCCCAAGACTTAGAGTGGCAATTTTTTCGCTCGGGAGGAAAGGGTGGGCAGAATGTCAATAAAGTCAGTACCGCAGTAAGGCTTACCCACAAGGCAAGCGGCATAGTAGTGGAAGCCTCAACCGAAAGGAGCCAAGAGCAAAACCGCGCAAATGCCCTCTCGATACTACGTTCCAAGCTTTGGGAGCGGGAAGAAGATCGGAAAGCCGATGAAATAGAAGGTTACCGCTCGGCAATCGGCACGGGTGACCGATCCGAAAAAATTAGAACGTATAACTATCCTCAGGACAGGGTCACAGACCACCGCATCAAAAAGTCTTTCGGCGGACTTTCAAAGATTGTCAGCGGAGATTTGGATAAAATAATTAAAGCCTTAAGGTAGCCTTGTACAGTTCCCGCTTCAGCGGGTCAAGTGACAGCCCAAGCGCCTCAAGCGTAAAGGCTCCTAACAACTTTGTATCGCCCTCCTCGCCGAAAACAACCGGAGCCGCTCCTTGTATGCCTTTATATTCAAATAACGCGTTTCCAATTTTTCGAGTAACATACTCCCCGTCAGCTAGCTCAAAGTCTTCCTCGCGTACCGGTTTGATTCCCAAACTTTTGAGCTCATCCTCGGGGACAACTGTAAATATCGCTCCCGAGTCTACTAAAAATCGGCCGACATATTCCTTGGAAGGCCTCTGCGGATTTTTGACCCTAAGCTTTACATTGGTCATACCCATAGCACTATTGTATCACGCGATATCACTCCGAGGCGTTTAAAGTGGTCGAAAGCTCCAGAAACTCTCCATTTCGCCATACTCTAATACTTGCAAAGTCACCAGGCTCGTAGTTGTCAATTATTTTTGACAAGTCATTTTCACTATTTGCTCTCCTGCCATCTATCTCAACTATGATGTCATTCTGTTCAATCCCCGCTTGGTCCGCGGACGAGCCCGGAACGACATCTACAACAAATGCCCCCTCCGGCACTTCGTTTAGGAGCGCCGCCTCGCGACTTATCATCTGGTACTGCACCCCCAGAAACGGCCTGCTCGCAAACTGGCCGTTAGCTCTGAACTGCGCAAGTCCATCCTTAATCAAGTTGACAGGAAGCGCAAACCCTATGTTCTCTGCCCCTATCGAAACGGCTGTGTTTATCCCGATGACTTCCCCGCGGCTATTAAGGAGTGGCCCTCCTGAGTTACCAGGATTAATAGCCGCGTCGGTTTGTATCACGTCGTCAAGTCTTTCCACGAAACTTTCAAATGGATTTCCACTCCCTGCTTCGATCCCCCGTCCAAGCCCGGAAACCACTCCAGTCGTGACGGTTTGCCTAAACTCACCAAGGGCTGTGCCAATAGCTATAACGAACTGCCCCACGCGCAACTCGCCGGAGTCTCCGAGCTCAACCGGCTTGAGCCCAGATTTTTCAATGCGAAGTATCGCAAGGTCGTTTGAGGGGTCCTTGATAATCTCAACCACTTGATGCTCGCTCCCGTCATTCAAAATCACCTTGTACTCAGCATCTCTCGTATCCACAACATGCTTGTTGGTCACAATAAGCCCGTCCGCGTCAACTATAAATCCGGACCCTATGTCCCGCTGCTGTCCACCTTGAGTGCCACGCCTGAATCCGCCGAATGGACTAAACTGGATTATGCTCCTCTCGGGGGTAACAATGGACACGGTAACGACCGACTCCGAAACCTCCTCTACCACCTGGACAACCGCCGACTCCTCGCGTACCAACTCGCGTGTAGCCTGGCTAGTGAGGCCACCATTGCTGTTTTCAAATCTCGCCAAAAAAGGCAGTTGCCCTGCTCGGTCCAGAAGCGCCCCACTAAGGACCAGAGAAAATACAACGACTGTCGCAGAGATTCCTATGATCATTCCTTTTACGGCTTGGCTCATGATATTAGGGTACTAACGGCGCTGTCTAACTGTTCGTCTTGGGGTGTTTCTCGGTCATTCTCCACTTGGACATCCGGCTCCAGTCCCCCCTCGTTTACCCAAAACCCAGACGGAGTAAGCCAGCGCGCTATTGTGATGTGAAGTCCAGTCCCTCCTTTCAGCTGTTGCGCCTCTTGAATAGTACCCTTACCAAACGTAGTTTCACCTACGACTATGGCGCCTTTAACATCGCGCAGAGCGCCAGCCAGTATTTCAGAAGCACTCGCGCTACCGCCATCCACCAAAATGACTACTTTTCTGTCTGCAAGTCGCCCTACACGCTCTGATCGAAACTCGGTCATGCGCCCACCACCATTATCTTCTATGACAACAACGTCACCGGTTTCTACAAAATCTGAAGCCATGTCTATTGACGCCTGCAAAAATCCGCCCGGATTTCCTCGCACATCAACAATTACGCCTGCAAGGTCGGAGCGAGACAGGATGTCAAGCACCGCCTCGTCCCACTCCTTCACCGTTTCGCCGCCAAAGCGAAGCACGCGAAGGTGGGCGACTCGCTCTCCCTCTCCAACAAATTCCAAAGCCACACTTGGCACGTCGATACTTTGCCGCTCTACTTCGACGACAAGTGGCTCGTCAATCCCATCGCGCAAAAGCGTCAAGGTTACTTTGCTTCCGGCAGGCCCCCTGATAATCCGAACGGCCTCCGGCAGTGTTATGCCCACAGTCCCACGGTCCACATCCTTTTGAGTATCGGTGATAGCGACTATCAGGTCCCCGGCTTCTATATTCGCCCGCTCGGCGGGAGTACCGGGAAGTGGAGAAATTACTGCGAGCTGCGTTCCGCGAAAGCCGATTTGTATTCCGACCCCCTCAAAGTTTCCCTGTAAATCTTCCTGCGTTATCTCGTTCTCACTTGGTGTTAAAAATACTGTGTAAGGGTCACCCACAGCCGCAACCATGCCCTTTATCGCCCCATATACCAAATCGGCCTTGTTAATTTCGTCGGGGTTAAAATACTGTGCCTCCAGGCGATCCCACGTTTCCCAAAAAAGAGCAAAGTCCACGTCCTGCCTTTTTTCAGGAATTTCGCGGCTTATACTGACTACCCCCGTATTTGAAACCTGAGTCGCAAATCCGGATTTTCCAATGAGGTATCCCCCCGCAAAAATTGAAGCGAGCAAAACGAGGGCACTCAGAACCTTGAGGAATCGAGGTACACGAACACCACCTTCGGGAACAGTCGAGTTGTCTGGTTTGGTGGGCACTGGGTTTTCCATCACTCTCTCAATTATACGCAATGCATGCTGTCAAGAAAGCGCTTGTTTGTACGGAAGAAGAGCTAGGTGTCTGGCGCGCTTCACTGCTGCCGTCAATTTTCTCTGCTGCGATGCATTAAACCCTGTCCGCTTGCGCCCGTATACTTTTGCACGGTCACTCATAAACTGTGCCAGTTCCTCGTAGTTTTTATAGTCAAGGCTAACGCGCTTAGCTGTTTCCCTGTCGACGACGGGCGTTACTTTTATGGGAGACTTTTTTCTTATTGCCATATCTTAGATTAAAATGGGATGTCCTCTTCCGGATCTTCAGGAGACTCATCTTTTTTTTCTGACTTGGTCGGCTTCTTATTCCCCTCGGGAGACAGCGAAAGATCCTCGGGCGGCTCATTGGGGACCTCATAATCTGCCGAGTCGCCCCCTGACTTCCCTCGGTCCAGCAAGATCATGTCGTTGATGACCAGCTCTGTCGTTTGCCTTTCGTTACCGTCCTGCCCCTCCCACTTCCTGGTCTGGAGGCGGCCTTCCACAAAAACCCTACTGCCTCTTTGGAGAAGCTGGTTGCAAATCTCACCCAGTTTGTCCCAGGCTACAATGCGGTGGAACTCGGCGTTCTCCTTCTGCTCGCCACTTTCTGTTTTCCAGGTGCGGTTTGTTGCAACAGAAAAGGTGCAAACTGCCGTCCCCTGGGGGGTATAGCGTAGCTCGGGGTCCCGAGTTAAGTTTCCAATTAATGTTGCGCGGTTTAAGTCTCGTGCCATATTAGTTCTTTACTATCAAATGCCTCAAAATACCTTCCTCTAATCGTAGCCTTTCATTAAGCTCGCTCGCGGCACTACTTCCCAATTCTAAATCAAAAATCATATAATTTCCAGTGCTTTTCTTCTTGATCTTATACGCAAGCTCCTTTTTCCCCCAATCGTGTACCTTTTTTACTTTCCCTTTGTAAAGCTTTACCATTTTCTCAACTCCCTCGCGAACGGCCTTTTTTTTGGCACTACTCGCTTCCCCGTCGATCACAACAGCCAGTTCATAATCCATAGAACTGAAGTATAACATATTAAGCTCCGACTTTGAACTCTACCACGTCCCCGTCTTTTACCCGATAATCTCTTCCCTCTTGCCTCACTTTTCCTTTTTCTCTAGCATTTTTCCACCCTCCCAAGCTTACAAAATCCTCAAAATCCGCGACATCTGCTTTAATAAATTTTTTTTCAAAGTCAGTGTGAATTTCTCCGGCTGCTTTTTGCGCCGTTGTCTCGTCTTTAATTGTCCAGGCGCGCACTTCCTTTTCACCTGCCGTCAAAAAAGTGATTAAATTAAGTGTTGAGAAGGCTTTTTTGATAATTCGCTCGAGCCCGTATTTTTGAATTCCTATTTCTAGCAAGTAAGAAGCTCGCTCCTGTGGCGATAATTGTGCCAGCTGTTCCTCTAAAATCGCTGAAATTGCAACTACCTGATTTTTGTCTATCCCCAGTTCTGTCGCAAATTTACTTTCCAGCTCTTCGGATTTTTTCAAATCATCTTCTGAGGTGTTAAGGGCTATTAAAAACGGCTTTTGGGCGAGGAGTGGTAACTCTTCGAGGATTACTTTGTTTTTTTTCTTTTCGCGCTTTTCTATAGATTCAAGATCTGCCAGTTCCAGCTCTCTATTAATGGTTTCAAAGTCTGATCTTGGGTCTATACTGCCTTCTTTGATGATGTTTTCGTTATTGAATGCTCGGACTACATGAAGAATGGCATCCACTTCCCGGATGTGGTGCAAAAATTTGTTTCCTAGGCCTTCTCCCTTGTGCGCTCCGGCTATGAGGCCTGCTATGTCTACGAATTCAATTGTGGCATACACTATTGGAGAGTTATAGATTTCGGCCAGTTTTCCAAGCCGTTCATCCGGCACAGGGACAACCCCGACATTTGGCTCTATTGTGGCAAAAGGGAAATTTGCTGCATACGCCTGCGCCCGGCCCATTAGGGCGTTGAAAAGCGTGGACTTTCCCACGTTTGGGAGGCCTACTATACCGACTGCTAGTTTCGAACTTGACATCTTGGATACCTCCTTTCCATGCGTTACCAATTATACTCGAATTTAAGGATAAATGCCCATAAACTTTTATATCGTGTTGTGTTCCAACTATCGTGTCAACCACCTTTCGGACAATTGACTGCTTAGCCTCAAACCCCATATCACCAATAACCTTATAGGCTATTTTGCAAAATTCATCAATTTCTTTGTCTTCTGGATAGTTATTGACCTCCGTCACCGTATCTCTTTGCATTGAGAAAATTTGTTGCTCAATAGACTTTTTCTGTTTCTTCAGGTCTTCTATGGATTCCTTTAATTGTTCGAGTCAATCATTTCAGATCCATAGGCTTTGATGTATCTCTATGAAGGGCAATAATGTACTATTAGAATAATTTGCCCCCGATTGGTATTTCTCTTTCAGGGACAACTAGTATTGCTTTTCCTTCACTATCTGGGAAACCTAAGGTTAAAACTTCTGATCTTTCAGATCCCATTTGAAATGCTGGCATATTAACAACACCAGCAACCAACCTTCCCTCGAGTTCCTCTTTTGAATAATGAGTAAATTGGCCAATAGATTGTTTCTTCCTAACTTCATCGCCAAAGTCGATTTACATTCTATAAGATGGTCTTCTAGCCTCAGGGTACTCTTCAACTTTAACTATCTTTCCCACTCTTATATCTAATTTATGAAAATCATTTATATCTGCCATACTGTATCACCTCCTTAATAAGCTTGTGCGAAAAGGTAGCGGCTATATAGCCATAATCTCTTTCTATCATAGAGCGATTTTATCATTTTTATAGCTTAAAAGCTTAAAATCGGCTAAAATACTCTTATGACTGATCAAATTAAAGAGATGGCCCCAGCAATATTTGAGGCAATTCAAAAATCAAATAAAAATTTATTACATTGCCATCCTTATCCCGACCCTGATAGTGTTGGATCTACTTTGGCTATGTCTTCTGTGCTTAAAAAATTAGGAAAAGACGTAACACCAATTATCGGAGACACAGAGTATCCCCAAAATCTAGAGGAATTCCCTAACCGCAAATGGATACAGTCAAAAAATTATACTCAGATAAATTCAAAGGAGTTTGACTTATTTCTTATATTAGACAGCTCTTCTCCTTCACAAATTACTCAGTTAGCAGATGTAATTTTTCCAGATAATATTCTCTTCAGAAAATGTCGGTTCCTACCTGCGCAGGCAGGCTGGCCCTAACCCGCCTGCTATGCCCTCATTAACACCCTCCCTGCAAAAACCACTACCAGCGCTCCTGCAACGGCTACAATAATAGACATTACATTAAAACCGGTGACTCCTACTCCGAAGAATCGCTCTCCTAAAAATCCGCCTATTATCGCGCCTACGATACCAAGAACAATAGAGCCAACAATTCCTCCACGAGACCCGGGGATGATAAAGTTGGCTATGCTTCCTGAAATTAAACCAAAAATTGTCCAATAAAGTATACTCATATATTTGTCACCTCCTTTTACTAAACTAATTAGTTTGATGCCTTTCTCCTGAAAATATTCGAACCAACCTGACAATGCCCCACGCCAAAACCGCATAGACGACAAGTGCTAATAATACTGAGGGTTCGAACACGGAAGTTCTTTCCAGTCCTTCATTAAAACCTCTTCTAAAAATCCCTTCAAAAGGCAAAATGAATAAATTGGATACACCATATATTAACCCCACAAATGCGCCCTGGGCCCCTGCACCCATGAACTTTAGAACTAGGCGAAAAACCAGCAGTATTTCTATTACTCCAAATGCGAAGTAAATTAAATACTCAAGCGTTTGAGACATCGTCGCACTAGCTGTAACACTTGACGGATGGCTCACTGTCGGGTTTAGCTCATTTGTATGCGTAACTACTGTTTCTTTTGTATATTCTGCCATATTACTCACCCCCTTTATCTTTGCTGTCTAGATATGCTTCTTTCTCCATAAATGTCACGTCTATCTGGCCGCCAATACACACTGCTATCATTAAGGTTATAATTATTGTTATAATTTCTCCGAGCATATTTTTTATTTTCTTTATAATCCGAATGGGGCAAAGTCTGATAGCCAAAGAATTTCGGTAGTTGTATTAAAATTATTTTATAGTTAACACCCTTATTCGATTTGTTCTCAGTAATTAGGTATTTATCTTGCCCTAATTCGGATTACATTATTAGTATGAAGCATTTGAACAAAGTAGTCTGTGACCTAGATCTTGGATTTTTAGTAATATAAATTACATGTCAATTGAGTAAAGCTCACCCTCCAGCTTACTGAGGCTTGCATATACAATGGAGTGGTTAACATATTTGATAAAACCTTTTTTTTCTAATTTTTTAATTTCATTACTGGCGGTTTCCCTCGCTACCCCTACTAAAGTAGCAATATCCTGATGAGTAAAGCGATGCTTAACAACCGTCTTCCCTCTCATCTCCACACCAAAGTGCTTTGCCAGATAAATGAATACAGAGAGTACTCTCCTGTAGGCATCGCTAAAAACCAAGTGCTCAATTCTTGTTAAAGACTCACCATATTCCTCTAATAATTCGCTCATTAAATTAAAAATTAACTCAGGTTTGTCTCTGATAAAATCGACGACTTCATTGCGCGGTGCCCTGCCGGCCTCTACCGGAGTTAAAGCCTCAAAATAATAAACATTTGGAGTGCCGTTAATTGCCCATACCATTGGAAAATATGAAGTCGGCTTAATAATGTTAAAGGTGAGCTCTGAACCTGAGCGGGAAATTGTATATTGTCGGACGTACCCCTTCGTCAAACAAAAGATGCCTTGCGGATTATCATCAGCCCTTATCAATGTTTCGCCCTTTTTGTAATGCCGGGATTTAAATTTAGTATAAAAATCCTTAAACAACTTTGTCTTATTGGTTTCCTTTGAACCAGCCATTACTTAAGCTATTATACCACCCCTCGTGTTTATTCCCACCCGCCCTGTGGTTCCTACTGAAAGTGACATGAGAGAAGTATATCAAATCGCCAGGACTCTGGGAAAAGTGCGATAATGTAAAATATAGCTATGGATTATCTAATTTTCCTGATAATATTTCTAGCTATTGCCAATTGGACACAAATAATATTTTTTGGGCTTGCTCTCTTGAGGCCAAAAGTTAAAAAAACAAAGCTTAAAGATGAATGGATGCTTGAGGTAGTGAAAAAGAAAGCAGGCATAATACTTGACAGGTACCCTTTAAAATGCACAAAAGTTCTATGATAATTTGGTGCTTTTAAGGGAGGTGATTTAAGTTGACAACAAGAGGAGTATCAAAAGAGGTTAAAGAGGAAATCATATCTAAAGTCAAA
>Ga0210057_1002825_pt1 | contig 24471 bp, 28 predicted proteins | sample CryGeyCG2114_010_2_FD_183968 | JGI IMG/M metagenome (GOLD analysis project Ga0210057, IMG submission 183968) | Groundwater microbial communities from aquifer - Crystal Geyser CG10_big_fil_rev_8/21/14_0.10 (SPAdes) (version 2) | ecosystem: Environmental > Aquatic > Deep subsurface > Groundwater ...
GCCGGAATTATTGCAAGGGCCCGTAGCTCAGCCTGGCAGAGCGGCTGACTTTTAATCAGTAGGCCGAGGGTTCGAATCCCTCCGGGCCCGTTTCATGAAAACGGTTTTGCTGGACACGAACTTCCTCCTGCTCCCGTTCGAGCGGCGCATCGACGTGTTCGAAGGCGTCGAACGCCTCTTGGAGGAACCGGTGCAATTCGTGGTCCTCAAGGAGTGCCTTGACGAGGCGCGCGCCTCGCGGCTCTTCAAGTCGGTCGAGGCGATGGTGGCGAAAAAGGCCCGCGTCGTGAGCGCGGGCAAGGGCAAGCCCGACGACCTGATTTTGAGTTGGGCTAAGGAGAACGGCGCGGTCGTGTGCACTGCCGACGCGCGCCTCAGGATAAGGTTAAAAAAGCTGGGCGTTCCAGTTATTTTGTTAAAAGGCGAGTCGAGACTCGATTTCGCCTGACGCCTCTTATTGCGGGGGTTTTACGTTATGTATAAGCTGGTTACGTTCAAGGAAAGCGTGCGGGTGCCCCCCGCCAAGTTCGGGCTCAAGTTCAAGAAGGCCGCGCTCGAAATGCTGCGCGAGCAGTACGAGCGCACGCTGGACAAGGATCACGGCATCATCATCAGCCTGCACGCGGCAGACATCAAGTCGCCCGGCCGCGTGATTCACGGCGACGGCGCAGCCTATTTCGACGTGGAGTTCGACGCGTTGTGCTTCAAGCCGGTGGTCAACGAGGTCGTAGACGGCGAGGTTTCGGAAATCGTGGAGTTCGGCGCGTTCGTGCGCCTCGGCCCGCTTGACGGGCTCGTGCACGTCTCACAAATAGCAAACGATTACCTGACTTACGACAAGCGCACGCAGGCGCTCGTCGGCAGGCAGACGAAGAAGACCGTCATGAAGGGCGATTTCGTGCGCGCCAAGGTCGCGACCGTGAGCGTCAAGGATTCCGTCCTGTCCACCAAAGTGGCGCTGACCATGCGCCCCGACGGGTTGGGCAAGATTACGCCGTCCGTGGCGCAGCCGAAGAAGGTAAAGCACCGCGAGAAGCCCGCGCCCGAAACAATAGCCAACCCCGACGCGCCGATTCCCGCAAACGAGGCCGCAGCGCAATGAACGAGAAAGCGTGCAAGAAGTGCCGCCTAGTCTTGTCGGGCGACGCGTGTCCCGTGTGCGGCCCGGAAGCCAGCCTGACGCGCGAGTGGGAAGGCTACATACTGCTGATTAACACCGAAGGCTCGGAAATCGCGCCCGCCATAGGGGCGGCCGCGCCGGGCAAGTACGCCCTCAAAATATTGAAGTGAGTGATGCAAATGGAGATAACCGAGAAGAAGAGGAACGAGCTGTTCAAGCGCTTCGAAGTCAAGGCCGTAAAGCACTCGAACGCGGCCACGCCCAACCGCAAGGAGATACTGGCGGAAATCGCGTCCGACTTGAAGGTGCCCGTTGAGCGCATAGTCGTCGACAAGGTCGAACAGAAGTTCGGCGACAAGCAGGTCGCGGTTTACGCCCGCGCCTACGACTCCGCCGACCAGCTGAAGAAAATCGAGCCCGCGTACAAGGCGGCGCGCACCGAGGGCAAGAAGAAGGGAGAGAAGAAGGGTTGATTCTCATATGGCCGAAAAAAAGAAGGAACTCAAAACCAAGCCCTACAAGAAGAAGAAGGTCTGCCCCAAGTGCGGGCACGGCACCTCGCTCGCGGACCACAAGAACCGCTTTTCCTGCGGCAAGTGCGGCTACACGGAAATGAAAGCCAAGAATGGCTGACCCCGTCCTCCAGCTGCTGACCGCCCTCATTCTTTTACTGGCGCCCTTCCTGCTCCTCAAGCTGGAAGGCGTCACAAGCGCAAAGCGCGTCAGGCGTTCTCTTTCCCTGGACAATTTCCACCCGCGGCGAACGATAGTTTTGGCGGGCTCAATGCTCGCCCAGCTCTTGTTCGCCATGCTCGCGGTTGGGCTGCTGCTGGCATTGCTGGGCGTGACTGACTCGTGGAAAGTGGCGCAACTGGTGCGCAGCCAGGGCCTGCCGGTTTTGCTGCTCGCGGTGACGCTGGTGCCGATTGCCGAGGAATTGTTCTTCCGCGGCTACTTGCAGAAAAAAACAGGGGTAATCCTCGCGTCGATAGTCTTCGCCGCGCTGCATTACGGCTACGGCTCAATCGCGGAAATCGCGGGCGCGTTCGTGGCTTCGCTCATACTGGGTTATGGCCTGCGCAAGGCGAACGACTTGCACGCGTGCATCCTCGCGCACGCCTGTTACAATGCGCTCTCAATTTGGGTTTCGTTCGCGCTTTGACTGCTTGCGGTAACTGTTGCAAAACCAATTAGCAGAAATTTTCAGTAGAATAGACTGCTCCATCCGAAGTTACCGCAACACCCAGTCCTTCAGTTTGCCAGTATGGCGTCAGTATGTTAGCGCGGTGTCCTGGGCTATTCATCCACCCTGTTGCAACATCCTGCGCTATTTCTTCCAAGGTTTTGTAATCCCTACTGGTTTCTATGCCGTTAGTATAATGTATGGTGCCATACACCCCGCCTTTGTGTATATTTTCTGCGCCCCCATAAATCATATCTCCTAATTGGATGGCGCATATTACGTTTCCTTCAGCATATCTCCACGTAAAATCATATCCTTCCGGAGATTCGTGCGAAAAATAGTTTCGTTCAGCCATGTCTTGGCTGTGATTTCTGGCAACTTCTGCAATTTGCTGGTTCCATTCTAATTCGGTCAAACCGTTTTCCACTCGGTTTTCGTTTATGATTTCATGTATTCTTTTTTCAAGTTTGCTTACATCCGGGTGTCTTAGATCCAGACACTGTTCGCCATCTTGTCGAATATAGTCTAAATTCGGGCAGCCGCATAGGCTAACTCGCCGCTCTAGCGTTCCGTTATTACAAAATAACGGTTTGTTTCCGCTGCATTGGTCGTAAACGGTTCCATCGCTGCAGCGAGGGAGCGTTTGCTGCCAATATACTGCGCCAACAACAATCGCCAGAATAAGGAATATTATCGGCTTCGTTCATTTCACCTTCTTTTTGTAGCGTCCCCTATTTTCCAGCGTTTCCAAGCGCGTTAGCACGTCGGGCGCGCTGTCGTAGCCTTCCAGGAAAGCGTTCCACGCCTGCTCCCAGAAAGCGAAGTGCTTGCTTTCCAGCGCCTCCTTGAAAACGTGCAAGTCCACGGCTTTATCTTCCGAGCGGTGGCTTGAAAACGCGAGCCCGAAGTCGATAACGAACAGCGCGCCGCGCGAAACGATGAAATTACTCGTGGTCAAGTCGCCGTGAATTATGCTCGCTGCGTGCAGCAGCGCAACCTGTTTGCCCGCTTCCACGCACCATTTGCCGCAGTTCTCGGCGCCCAACTCGTCGCGCAGCCGCTTGCCCTCCAAATATTCGATGTCCAGCGTTCCCTGCTTTTCGTCAACCGCCAATACCGCGGGAACGCGGGCGCCCTTCAGTTTTGCTTTCGCCAACAGGCGCGCCTCGATGCGCGTGCGGCTCTTGCGTAAAGAGTCATCAAGCAGGGGATGCCGGTACGCCTTTTTGGGTCGCACCTTGACCGCCGCTTCGCCGTTCCTGTAAACGACTGCTTCAGCCCCGTCGCCGATTTTCTCCACCGTTTTTTAAGCGCGGGCAACAAAATAAAAGCGATGTTTTGCCTCGGAATCGAATCGACCGCCCACACTTTCGGCGCGTCCCTAGTGGACGGCAACGGCAGCGTGCTTTCCGACGTCCGCAAGTCTTACAAGAGCGCGGGCAAGGGCATCGTTCCCCGCGAAGTCGCGGCGTGGCACTCCGAGAACGCGGGCGCGATAATCGAGGAAGCAATGGTTGACGGCGCCGAAATGGTCGCGTTCGCGCAAGGTCCCGGCATAGGCAACTGCCTGCAAGTCGGCTCGGATGCCGCGCATTCGCTCGCCGAAAAGCTGGGCGTTCCCCTCGTGGGAGTGAACCATTGCGTTGCTCACCTTGAAATCGGCCGCTTGTTTTCCAAAGCCCGCGACCCCGTATTCCTTTACGTTTCCGGAGGAAATACACAAGTTGTCGCGTTCGAGGCGGGGAAATACCGCGTGTTCGGGGAAACGCTGGACATCGGCGTGGGCAACTTGCTGGACAAGTTCGCGCGCTTCCTCGGCTTGGGTTTTCCCGGCGGTCCGGCGTTGTACGAACTCTCGAAACGCGGAAAATACTTGCCGCTGGCGTACAGCGTCAAGGGAATGGACGTTTGCTATTCCGGCTTGTTCACGCAAGCCAAGCAGGCAATAGAAAAGGGTGCGGCAAAGGAAGACGTCGCCTACTCGCTGCAGGAGACCGCGTTTTCCATGCTCGTGGAAGTCAGCGAGCGCGCGATGGCGCACTGCGGCAAGAACGAGCTATTGCTCGGCGGTGGAGTGGCGGCTTCGCCGCTGTTGCAGGAGAAGTGCCGCGTCATGTGCGAGGCGCGCGACGCCAAGTTTTTGCCGATTGAGCCCAAATACGCCGTGGACAACGCGGTCATGATTGCCTGGCAGGGCCTGCTTGAGCGCAAGAAAGCCAACCGGGAAAAATGGGACATTAGGCCGTACTGGCGAACCGACGAAGTAGCCGTGGACTGGCGCTAGCAAAAGAAGATTTTTTTCGACGGCTTGCCGCGCTTGATTCCCTCATAAACCACGATGTCCGCCGCTTCGATTACTTTTCTTTCCGCGTCCTTCAGGCTCGTCATCGGCTTGCCGCCGCTCAAGTTCACGCTCGTCGTGACGAACGGCACGCCAGCTTCCGCAACCACCGAAGCGAACCAGTGCTTTGGCATGCGCACGCCAAGCGTTTCCAGCCCGTTAGTGACCGAAGGCGCGACGCACCGCTTGTTTTTGAGCGGCAGAATCACGGTGTAGGGGCCCGGCAGCTTATTTTTGATGAACGCCGCGGCTCGCTTGGAAACCACACAATTTTTGGTTATCCAAGCTTTGCCGGGTGCGATGACGGAAAAAGGTTTTTTGTCCCTTTTTTTCAAGCGCCGGACTTTGCGGACGGCGGCTTCGCTGGAAGCGTTGCACCCCAAGCCGTAAATCGTGTCGGTCGGGTAAACGAAGACCGCGCCGCCCTTGGCGGACGCGGGCAAGCCGTTCATTTCTACAGCTTGCCAACGCGGCGCTTCATCTTGCGCTTTTCGCGCTTGCGCTTCTTCTTGATCCACTTCCAGCGCATGTGGCCTTTTTTCTTCCACTTTCGTGGTCTAGCACCCAACTAAAGTTCACCTTAAGTCTTAGTGCTATAATCCTGCCCGATTGCGTTTAAATACTCTTTGATTTTTCGTAAACGATGGCGCGCCTTTGCTCGGGTTCCAGCGCCGCGTATGCTTCCTGCGTTTTGACGCCCGAATTCCACAGGCGACGGCCGCGCACCCTGCCCACGCCGCGAATCGAGCACAAGTCCAGCAGTTCCTCCTTGATTCCGTTCTTTATGCGCTTGCGCAGCCGTTTGGCTGCCGCGTAGCCTTGCGTGCGGTTCAGCAGAAACGCGAGCTCCTGCATTGCGTAGCAGAGCCATTCCATGTTGCGCGCCCGGCTGTGCACCACGCCCGGCGGGAGCTGGAACGACTCCATTATTTCCTCTTCCGTCGCTTCGTTCACCCACGCGTTCAGCATTTTCGCGGACTTGTACGAATCCAGGAAGTCGCCCTCATTCACCTTTTCGCCGTACGCCGCGTACGCCTCCTCCCACAGCGCGCTCTCCTCGCCCTTGCCCGCGGAAATCAGGGGGCGCGCCTCGGTGGACTTGTTCAGCTCCAGCAGGTAGTCGAACTCGCGTTTTTCGCCTTCGCTTGAGACGAACTTGATGAACGAGTGCGCGGTCAGCGGGTCGATGTACAACTCGCTCGCGCGCTTGCCTGCCGGAGTGGCGACGAGCTTTTCCTTCTCGCGGATGAAGCCCATTTCCTCCAATTCTTCGACTACGCCCTCCACTTTTTCCAGCAATTCCTCGGTGTCGCCGTACTGCTTCGCGTAAAGCGTTTCGCCGAAGAACCCGTAAAGCGACTCGCGGTCCGTGCAGTGCTTTGACGCGATTAAGCCCAGGCAGTGCGTGCGCAGCAAAGCTTCATTTGAAAGTTGCGACCAGATGCTCTCCAAGTCGCCCAAAATATATTTTTCCGCCGCGCGCCTGGTTTCCGACGGCTTGCAGCACAGCACGCCCACGCCCTTCTTGTCGTATTTTGGGCGTCCTGCGCGTCCTACCATTTGGTGGACTTCCAAGGCGCTCACCATCTCCGAAAACGCGCCGTTGAACCTTTTCAAGTCGCGCACGACGACCCACGACGCGGGGTAGTCGATGCCCATGGCGAGCGTAGTCGTGCAAACGATTGTCTTGAGGCAGCGGTCCTTCTTGAATCCCGTTTCGATTAGCTTGCGCTGCTTTTCCACCAATCCCGCGTGGTGAAAGGCGATGCCGTTTTCCAGGCATGCTGCCAGTGCCCTGCATTGGCTCGTCGGAGTTCCCAGCGCGTGCAGCGCGCGTTCCGCTAATTCCTTGCACTCGGTGCGCTCGCCTTCGTTCAGGACTTTCATAACCGTTGCCGACAATTCTTTTGCCAACGCTTCCGCGTTCCTGCGCGTTGCCACAAATACAAGCGCCTGTCCCGTGCCTTCGTTCTCGGCAAGCGCGCGCTTCACCAAACCCGCAACGCCGTCCGCCTTTTCCTTATCCTCGTCCGAGTAATGCAGCGTTTCGCCGTCGAACAACGCGAGTTGCAGCGGCGTGGGACGGTAATTGCTTTCCACGAGCTTTGCCTTCTTGAGCCAAGCCGCGATTTCGCTTGCGTTCGGAATCGTGCCGCTCAGGCAGAGAAGCCGCGCCTTGTTGTGAAGCAGTTTCGTCAATACGACTTCCAGCGTTGCTCCGCGCGACCCGTCGCCGAGCAGGTGCACCTCGTCGATTACCGCGAGGCCCACGTCCTTGAGCCAAGGCGCGCCGTGGCGGAACAGCGAATCCATTTTTTCGCTCGTGCAGACGACCACGTCGAAAGCGTGCAAGTGCTCGCTTGACGAGTCCAGCTCGCCAGTGCTCAGCCCGACCGTGATGCCGAAGGGATGCAGTTTTTCCTTGAAATCTTCCTGCTTTTCCGCGGCAAGCGCGCGCAACGGGACGACATAAACCGCTTTGGTGCGCGTCTTCTCGTAATTGTCAACAATCGCCATCAACGCGAGCAGGGTTTTTCCCGAAGCGGTGGGCGCGCTCACGACGACGCGCTCGGCGTCCAAGAAGCCCTCGGCTAGCGCTTTCGCCTGCATGGGGTTCGGCTTCGGGTAACCCAGCTTTTCCAGTAATTCTTGGTGCAGCACGATATAGAGCGGGCTCGCGGCGCTTTAAAACGGTTTCAAGGCGTCGCTTCCGGTGTTTTTTTGCATTTTAACTCGATTCAGTATTTTCCTCAGTAGTGTTCTCAAATTGTATTTTACTCAAATCTAGCTGAAGGTTGACTCCCTTTGAATCAAACATATTTTCCAAAAAAGTCAACTGCAATTTTGGCGTTTCCTGAGGCACTTCGACGTAAAAATCAACATAATTAGCTTTCAATCCAGGTTCTATGCTGTCGTATATGCGTTCATTACTGGCATAGGATAGCGCCACATCGAATTTTCTTTCTTGTTCATCGTATGCTTTGATTCGGTTGGTGCTGAATGAATACGATTCTTTTCCGTCATTCTTCACTTCTGCGTCAAAAACAACGTATTTTGCGCCTTCTCGTGCGTTTTCTACAAAATATCCGCTACCAACGGTTGTTTTCTGTCTAACATTTTTAACGGTTATTTCTAAATCGCCGAGTTTGAACGGAGTTCCTATTGCTGTAGCTTGAAGTGTGGACGTAGCCGCTAAACTAGCCGAAGGCGTCCCTGCTCCCGTTGAAGGCGTTGTTGTTGACGAAGACGCGCAACCCATTAGAAATACCGCGGCAATAACGCCCAAAAACAAAAACAGTTTCTTCATTTCTTTTTCGCCTCTTCGTCTTTCTTCAAGAGCGCCATCCCGCCGCCTATGAGCAACAGCAAACCGCCGAGCAGGTAAAACAGGCCCACGGTAATGAAGCCGCCGACCGCGCTTATTATCATCAGCCAGCCGCCGACCTTGGTTTTGCTCTTTACTATGGCTCCGCCGACGATGCCGACTATGCCTATAAGGCAGCCTATCGTCGCCCTGCCTGCCATGTCTGCTGCTTGTTTAGCGGTTTCAGATTCAGCTCCGCTTACTCCTGTCGCAATAGCGCCGACCGCACCTACTGCAAATAATGCAATTAGGGCGCCGCCCAAGCCGAAAATGCCGCCGAGTATGCCCAAAATCAGTTCTGCTGTTCTGCCCATTTTCCCACCTCTTAGCTCCCAACAAGCAGAGTTTGAGTTGTTTTAAGCTTTTGCTTGAAAGGTTTTAACTTTTGTTAAGCAATTGTAAACTAATGAATTAAATACTGCTAACGACCTGTAATGTATGAGCGGGTCGTCTTGGAGCGATTTGAGCTTCGTTAGCCGAAGCAAAGAGCGTTCCCTTGTTTTCAATTGTTTGGACGAACCCAAAACGCCAACGCAAGTCAAAAACGAGTGCAAAATCCAGATTTCGCGCGCCAGCCGCGCCCTCAAAGAGCTGACGAACCGCGGCTTGGTGGAATGCCTGACGCCGAGGGAAGTGCGCGGCAGGTATTACAAGAAGAGCAGGAAAGGCGAAAAGTTGGCGGCGGTTTTCAAGGCGCGCCGTTGAAAACGCTAATAAAACATGGCGCGCTTTTGCGTTTGGTGGTTTCGTGATAGTTTTGAACTTGAAGGCTTACGAGGCTTCGACGGGCGAGAAGGGCTTCCTGCTTGCCAAGCAGGCGCGCGAGTGCGCGTCCATGGCCAACAAGCGCGTCATCTTGTGCCCTTCGCAGTTGGACGTGCTGGATTACGCGCGCCGTTTGCAACAGTTCAACGAGTTCATGATTTTTTCGCAGGGCGCCGACGCGAACGGCTACGGCGCGTTCACCGGAAGCGTTTCGCCCGCCCAGCTCGCGGCGGCCGGGGTCAGCGGGGTGCTGTTGAACCACGCGGAACGAAAGCTAAAGCCCGAAGTTTTGAAAGCGACTGTAAAGGAGTGCAAGAAGCACGGGTTGGTGATGATTATTTGCGCGGACTCGGTCGCGGAATGCAAGCGCTGCGCCGCGCTGGCGCCGTACGCGGTGGCTTACGAGCCGCCCGAACTCATCGGCAAGGGGCTTTCCGTTAGCAAGGCAAAGCCCGCGGTGGTCCAGCAGGCCGCGAAGGCGGTGAAGAAAATCAACCGCCGCGTCCTCGTGCTGGTGGGCGCGGGAGTGAGCAACGCCACGGACGTGAACAAATCGTTCGAGTTGGGCGCGGACGGCGTGCTGCTGGCGAGCGCGTTCGCGAAGGCAACGGATGCGAAGGCGTTCCTGAATTCGCTTTTGGAGCAGTGCCCCAAGCGCCCGCTGTGCTGCGAGGCTGGCACTTGCGAGGCGTGCGGGAAGTTCAAGGCGTGATTTGTTGTTCGAATACAGGCGGATTCGCGGCGAGCAGTTGACGCCCAAGCTCGAGCTCCAGCTTGATGCGATTGCTCGCAGCGTGCCGCGGTTCAAGAGCGGTTACCTCGCCACAATCAGGAGCGCGCTTTCGGGCGACAACTTCGCGCTGTTCGTCGCGTTCGAGGACGGTAAGCCCGTTGGTTTCGCCGACGCCAGCATCCAGCCTTTCAAAGAGAAAACGATGGGCAGTTCCGGGTGGACGATAGTGCATCCCGACCGCCGCGGAACGGTTATAGGCGGCAAACTCTTTTACGCGAAACTCGCTTGGATGGCGTCCAAGGGTTCTTCGGGCGTGACCGCGATCGCCGAAACGCCCGAGGGCTTCAAAATGCTGAAGAGCGCGGACTTCGACTTCGAGTTGGAAAAACCCGGCGGCGGCTTTGCCGGCGCGACCAACGCAGGCCTCACCTTGGACGGCCGCAAGCGTGCGGAACTACTGATCAAAGTCGAGCGCCTTTTCGGCAGGTCGCACGGCATGTTTTAATGACCAACCCAAGGGGGAAGCGTTCCCCCTTAGTTTGGTCTGATGCCCAAACCCCCTTCGCGAGAGATTATGCGCGGGTTATTTATTTCAGGCGAACGTATTACTGGTTCGGTGGTTTTGGCTTTGAAACTATTGCACCCGCTTCCCCCGTACAACTTCATGGGTCTGGAGGACCAGGACTACAAGAAGGCACGCTTCGTCGTGCTCCCCGTGCCCTTCGATTCGACCGCGTCGTTCGGCACCGGCCAACGCAACGGGCCGCACGCATTAATCAACGCCTCGCGTTACATCGAGTTTTATGATGAAGAGCTCGGCTTCAAGCCGTGCGACGCGGGAATCTTCACGACTGAAGAGCTGGAACCGTGTCGCGGTGATGCAAAGGAAACCGTTCGCCGCGTCAAGTACGAAGTCGGGCGCATAGCCGCGGACAACAAGTTCCCGATAGTGTTCGGCGGCGACCACCTCGTAAGCCTCGGCGCGGTGCAGGCGCTAAAGCCGGATAGCATCCTCGTGATTGACGCGCATCCCGACGATTACGACGAGTTCGAAGGAAGCAAGTACGACCACGCGACTTGGGCGAAGCGCGCTTCCGAAGTCGCGAAGACGGTCGTGGTAGTCGGCTGCCGCAGCATTCGCGCGCCCGGCACGAAGAATATTTTCGGGTCAAATTTCGACGGAAAGAAAGTCTTGTCCCTGCTGAAGGGTCGCGTTTACGTTTCGGTGGATTTGGACGGCTTCGACCCGTCAATCATGCCCGCAGTCGGCACGGCCGAGCCCAACGGCTTGACTTGGAAGCAGGGCTTGTCGCTGCTTGAAAAGGTTTTCGCGAAGAACAACGTGGTCGGCTTTGACCTTGTGGAGCTTATGCCGATTCCGGGCATGGACGCGCCCAACAGCGTGGCCGCGCGGCTCGCTTACAAGATGGTCGGCTTCGCCGCAAGGAAAAAGAAATGAAATATTTCGCGGACCTGCACATTCACTCCAAGTATTCCCGCGCAGTCAGTCCCGACATGGACTTGCCGCACCTCAGCCGCGGCGCGCGCCTGAAGGGCATCCAGATAATGGGCACCGGGGACTTCACCCACCCTTTGTGGCTCAAGCACTTGAAGGAAGAGCTCGAGGAAAGCGAGTGCGAGGGCTTGTACCGGCGCAAGAGCGACGCGAGCGGCGTCTTGTTCATGCTTACGACTGAAGTGGCTGTGTTCCACCCGAACGGGGGCAAGCGCACGCACCACGTTATTCACGCCGAATCGTTCGACGACGTGGACGCGTTGAACGAATACTATTCGAAAAAGGGCAACCTCGCGGCGGACGGCAGGCCCATGTTCGCGAAAACGAGCAACGAGGAGCTGGTTGAGGAAACAAAAAGCAGGTCGCCTACCGCGCGAATAGTGCCAGCGCACGTTTGGACGCCGTGGTTCGGGCTGTTCGGCGACAAGAGCGGTTACGACTCGATGGATGAGGCGTTCGGCAGGCACGCGCGCAAAATCACGGCGCTGGAAACCGGAATGTCCAGCGACCCGGCGATGAACTGGCGGCTGAGCGGATTGGACGAGTGGGCGCTGATGTCCAACAGCGATTCGCACTCGCCGAGCCCGCTGCGCATCGGCCGCGAGTGCAACGTGTTCGAATTCGAGGAAGGCGGCATAACCTTCGGTAATTTGTTCAAAGCGGTTGAGGCCAAGGACGCGGCGCGCTTTGCATTCACCGTTGAAACCGACCCCGCTTACGGGAAGTACCATTACTCCGGGCACCGGCTGTGCAACTTCTCGTGCAGCCCCGCCGAGGCGCGCAGGCTCAAGGAAATCTGTCCGGTTTGCAAGCGCCCCCTGGTCATAGGCGTTGAGAACCGCGTGGAAGAGCTGGCGGACCGCCCAGTCGGCTTCGTTCCCGAACGCAAGATACCTTTCAAGACGCTTTTGCCGCTTCAAGAGCTGGTTGCCGCGGTCGAGGGCGGCTCGGCTTTCTCGCAAAAGGCGCAGCGCTTCCAGCAGGCGCTCGCGGAAAAGTTCGGCGGCGAATTCAAGGTCTTGCTGGAAGTTTCGGAAAAGGATTTGGCCGAAGCGTGCGGCGCGGAGCTGGCGAAAACAGTACTCCTGTCGCGCGAAGGCAAGATTCGCGTTAAGCCGGGTTTTGACGGCGAGTACGGCGTGCTCGAGTTGCCTTGGAAAAAGGAAGGCAAAAGGCGCACCCCTCCGGTCGCAGAGCAGGGCGCGAAGCAGAAGGGCTTGACCGACTTTACAGTTTGAAGGCGTCCCCGATTTTTGGCGCGACCGCGTCGAAGCCCTCGTTGCGCAGCGAGGCGGCGAATTCTCCGCATTCGTCGCCGTGCACGCAAAACACTTTCTGCGGGTTGACTTTCTTCACGAACGCGTGGAGATCGTGCTTTCCGGCATGCGCGCTGAAGTCGTACTGCTTGACGGGCAAGTCTATTTTTTGGAAGCGCCCGCCTTCCGCCTTGATTTTTCCCTCTTCCACCAGGTGGCGGCCGTTCGTGCCTTCGACTTGGTAGCCCGTCAGGAAAATGGCGGCGTTGCCCTTCTTGGTGGCTTCCCTTATGTAGGATAGCATGGGACCGCCGTCCAGCATTCCGGCTGTCGAAACTATGGCGCACGGCTTGCCCATCAGCTTTTCGCCCTGGCGGTTGCTCCTGATTTCCTCCGCGGCGTTTATCGCGTCGTTCAACGCGTCGAAGTCCCTTACGTATGAAGGATAGTCAGACACGATTTGGTTGACTTGCTTGCCCATGCCGTTCACGTAAAGCCTGTGGTTGAATTCGCTCGAATGCAGGACCTGCAGGAGCTCCTGCGTCCTTCCAACGGCGAAGGCGGGCACGAGCGCGGTTCTGCCGTCTTCGATTGCCTTGCGCACGTCAGCCAAAAAATCGCGCTCCAAGTCGCGGCGCGGCGGGTGCTCGCGCATGCCGTAAGTGCTCTCGATTATCAAATAATCCACTTCGTCCTTGGGCGCCCTTGCGGCGTGGTGCATGCGCGTTTCCGACAGGTTGAAGTCGCCGGTGTAAAGCAGGCTCTTGTCGCGGGTTTCGACGAGCGCCATGGCGCTGCCCGGAATGTGCCCCGCGTCAAGAAAACGCAAACGCGTGCCGTCGTGAAACTCGTAATCTTGGCCGTAGCCCAGGCAGGAAGTCTTCTTGTCCATGCGGCGGCGGTTGTCGCGCGAGAACGGGAGCGCCTTCTTGCGGTCCAACGCGACTTTCTCGGAGTCGTCCAACAGCAGGTTGACCAGCGGTTCCGTGGGGTAAGTGCAAAAAGTGAGAGGGTTGGCGTTGCGGTAAACCGCGGGCGCGCCCCCGCTGTGGTCCAGGTGCGCGTGGGTTATCACGAGCGCGTCGCACTGGTGCTTGTTGAACTGCGGGATTTCGTTGTGGTCGTGAATCTTCATGCCTGCGTCTAGAAGAATCCTTACCTGGTTGGCTTTCAGCCAGAAGCTGCTTTTGCCCACTTCGTTGCAGGCGCCTAAACAAGCGAGTTGCATTTTGTCGGTCGAACCTTGATATACTTTTAAATGTGCGCCTATTAAACCGTTTCATGCAACTCGCCTTCGGGGAAGCGCGCAAGCTGTTGAACCGCTACGGGCTCAAGACCGTGCGCTCTTCGCTTTGCGCGGACCGCCTCGGGGTGCTGGACGCTTCCAACCGCCTGCGGCCGCCGTTCGTCCTCAAGGTGGTCGGCGGGGACGTGCTGCACAAGACCGAGAAGAGCCTAATTTTCTTGAATCTGGAGTCGCGCGAGGATTTGGAGATAGCGTTACGCAAGCTCTCAAAGCGCGCAAAGGGGCTTAAGTTCGACGGCTTCCTGCTTCAGGAGCAGCTGAAGGGTGTTGAACTGATTCTTGGTGGTAGTCGGGATCCAGTGTTCGGCCCGGTAGTGGCGTTCGGCTCGGGCGGCGTTTTAACCGAGCTCTACAAGGACATTTCCCTGCGCGTCGCCCCGTTCTCCAAAAAGGATGCGCTTGAAATGATTGCCGAAACGAAAGCCTCGGCGTTCTTCACGGGCGAAGGGTTTCGCGGCAGGAAGGCGTCGCGCGACCGCGTCGCAAGCGCGCTCGTCAGCCTCTCGAAACTGATGGCCGAGCGCGGCGAGGTTTCGGAAGTGGACTTGAATCCCGTGATTGCAACGCAAGAGGCGGCGACCATAGTCGACGCGAGGGTGATTTGCCACGGTTGACTTGAAGCCGCTGCTTTCGCCTTCCAGCGTTGCGGTAATTGGGGCCAGCCGTAACCCGGCGTCCGTTGGGCACGGCGTGCTGAAGGGGCTGGTGAAGGGCAGCGTTTTCGCGTCGCCGTTCGCCAAGCCGTTCAAGGGGCGCATTTTTGCGGTTAATCCCAACGCCTCCGAGATTCTGGGCGTCAAGTGCATTCCTTCGGTGAAGGACGCGGCAGGTCCGGTTGACCTTGCGGTAATCTGCGTTCCCGCGGCACTGGTGCCCACCGTTCTCCGTGAGTGCGCCGAAAAAAAAGTCAAGGCGGCGATAGTGGTTTCCGCGGGCTTTGCCGAAACCGGTCCTGAGGGAAGGCAAAAACAAGAGGAAATCGCGGCCATTTGCCGCAACGCTGGAATGCTTTTGCTCGGGCCCAATTGTTTGGGCGTGCTGCGCCCCGCGTCCTCGCTCAACGCGTCCTTCGGGTTGGGCATGCCGCCGTCAGGCGGGATGGCTTTCGTTTCCCAGTCCGGCGCGCTTGCGGACAGCGTGATTGATTGGGCGCTCGAGCAGATGTACGGGTTCAGCGCGCTTGTGAGCTTGGGCAACAGCGCGGGCTTGAACGAGGCGGATTTTGTGGACTGGCTGGCGTCGGACGCGCAAACAAAGGCGATAACGCTTTATCTGGAGGGCGTGCGCAACGGAAAGGCGTTCATGGCCGCCGTGCGGAAAGCGGTGGCAAACGACAAGAAGGTTTTCGTGCTCAAGGGCGGCCGCGAGGGGAAAGGCCTGAAGGCGGTTTCGTCGCACACCGCGGCCATGGCCGGCTCTTACCCCGTGTTCGCCGCGGCGATGCGGCAATGCGGAGCAACAGTGGTGGACTCGCTGGAAGAGCTTTTCGTGCTCGGCGATGCGGCGAGCAAGCAGCCCGCGGCGCGCAACGGCGTGGCCGTGATAACCAACGGCGGCGGCGCGGGCGTGCTTTGCGCGGACTATTGCCACCGTTACGGCGTCCAGCTTGTGGACTTGCGCGAGAAAACGCTTGCAAGGCTGGACAGGGGCGGGAACATGCATTCCGCGTACTCGCGCTCGAATCCGCTTGACCTCATAGGCGACGCGCTGCCCGAACGCTACGCCGCTGCTTTGGAAACGCTGCTTTCCGAGAATTACGTTCACGGGCTGATAGTGGTGCAGACGCTGCAGACAATGACGGATTCCATTGGCGACGCGAAGGCGGTGGTTGCCGCAAGCCGCAGGCATCCCAAGAAACCCGTGCTATGCGTTTTCATGGGCGGGCCCTACTCAAAAGAAGGCATTTGTTTCCTGCACGAACATGGCATCCCCAACTTCCAGGACCCGCTGCTTGCCGTGAAGGCAATGGCCGCCCTGGTCGGGAAAATCTAGTCCTCGAGCGTGCTCAAGTCGCCGGTTGGCAGGCCCATTTCCTTGGCGCGCAGAACGCGGCGCATGATTTTGCCGCTGCGCGTCTTTGGGAGCTTTTCCGTGAACTCTATTTCGCGCGGGTACTCGTGCGCGCTCAGGCGCGTTTTCACGAACTTTGATATTTCCTCCTTTAGCTCGTCGCTCGCCTTGAACCCGGCGCGCAGCACGATGAACGCCTTGATGATTTCTCCGCGCAGCGCGTCGGGCTTCCCGATTACGCCCGCCTCCGCCACTGCCGGATGTTCCACAAGCGCGCTTTCCACCTCGAACGGGCCCACGCGCTCGCCCGCGGTCTTGATTACGTCGTCCGCGCGGCCGATGAACCAGTAGTACCCGTCCTTGTCGCGCATCGCCTTGTCGCCCGTCAGGTACCAGCCGTTCTTGAAGTACGCGTCGAACCTCGCCTGGTCGCCCCAAATCGAGGTCATCATGGCGGGCCAGCCCGGGCGCAGCACCAGGTTGCCTTCCTTGTACGGCTGCAGCTCGTTGCCCTCGTCGTCCACGATGCCCGCCTGAACGCCCGGAAAAGGCAGCCCCATCGAGCCCAGCCGCACTGGCACGGACGGGAAGTTGGTTATCAGCATTGCCCCGCCCTCGGTCTGCCACCAGGTGTCGTGGAAAGGCAGGCCGAACGCCTTCATCCCCCAGCGTATTGCCTCCGGGTTCAGGGGCTCGCCAACGCTGTAAATGTGGCGCAGCGAACTGAGGTCGCGTTCCCGCGCCAGCTCGTCGCCCGACTTCATGAGCATGCGAATCGCAGTTGGCGCGGTGTACCATACGGTCACGCGGTATTTTTCGATTATCTTGTACCACGTTTCCGCATCGAACCTGCCGTCGTAAAACACGCACGTCGCGCCAACGGAAAGGGGTCCCAACAAGTTGTAGGCTATTCCCGTGACCCAGCCGTGGTCCGCGGTGCACCAGTAAACGTCCTCGTCGTGCAAGTCAAGCACCCACTTCGAGGTCAGGTGCTGTTGGACTATGCCGCCGTGCCTGTGCACCACGCCCTTGGGCTTGCCGGTCGAGCCGCTCGTGTAAAGCAGGAACGAGGGGTCGTTCACGCCCGTTTTGGCAATGCTGAACTCGCTGGAAGCGGAAGCCATCTCGTCCTCGTAGGAAACCTGCCCTTCGGAGTCCTCGTAGCTTCCCTCCTGCGCTACGGGCTTTGGCTTGTCTATGGTCATGACGCAAGAGAGCGCGGGCAGCTCAGCCCGCACCTCGTCCACGCGCTTTTTCAGGTCGAGCGTGGTTACGAGCATTTTCGCCTCGCTGTTCGCGAGCCGGTCGCGCAGCGCCTCGGGCCCGAACGCGGAGAAAAGGGTGCTCGCAATCGCGCCGAGCTTGAGCGCGCCCAGGAAGCAGACGTAAACCTGCGGCACGCGCGGCAGGAAGATGAACACGCGGTCGCCCTTGCGGATTCCCAGCTTGTGCAGCACGTTGGCGAACTTGTTCGAGAGCGCCGAAAGCTCCGCGTACGAGTATTTCTCCACGCGCCCGTCGGCAGCCTCATAGTAAAGCGCGATTTTGTTCGCGCGCCAGCCCTTCGCGTGCCTGTCCACCGCGTTGTAAGCCGCGTTAATCGAGCCGTTTTTCAAGTCGGGCGCGCCGAACCATTCGACTTCCTTCAGGTGGTCCTCCCACTTGAAGCCCTTTCCCGCCTCGCCGTAGTCCTTGAAGTTCGCGGGAAGCTTGAACGCGCCCGCGTTCTTCTTGACTTCCTCGAAATTGTGTTCAACTTCAGCCATAATCCGCACCCACCATTAAATCTATGATCGCCTGCCGCGCCCGAAAACCGGTTTGACCGCTTCGGGGCGCCTTAGGCGTTAAAGCGTTTTCCCACCGCGCACTTTTATTTTTTTCGTTGCGCCCGCCACCGCACCGTTTAAATTAACCCTGCCGTGCTTGTTTAAGTGGTTGTTGCAATGGCTGAATTCGTCGTACTCGTTGACGCGTCGGGCAAGCCGACGGGCTTGGAAGAGAAGATGGCGGCGCACGAAAAAGGATTGCTGCACGCGGCTTTCTCGGTCTTCGTTTTCAACAAGAAGGGCGAACTCTTGCTCCAGCAGCGCGCCTCCGGCAAGTACCACTCCGGCGGCTTGTGGACGAACACCTGCTGCAGCCACCCGCGCGACAAGGAGAATGTTGCCGACGCCGCGCACCGGCGCTTGCGGGAGGAAATGGGTTTCGACTGCCCGTTGCGGGAGGAGTACGCTTTCACCTATGAGGCCAAGCTGGACCACGGCTTGACCGAGCACGAGTTCGACCACGTTTTCTTCGGGGACTACGACGGTGAAATAAAGCCGAACCCGGAGGAAGTGGGCGGCTACCGTTGGATTGGCCTTGGCGCGCTCGAGAAGGAAGTGGCGGCCCATCCGGAAAAGTTCACGGCGTGGTTCAAGGTCACCCTTCCCGAAATGCTGCGGCACAGGAAGCGTGCTAAACATTAAAAACGCTAATCGGCCTTTGTTCTAAGGTGGTTTCAGTGGGCAAGGGTTCAGGCTACGGCAAGGTCATACTTTTCGGCGAGCACTTCGTGGTTTACGGCCTGCCCGGCATCGCGTCCGCGGTGGGCTTGGCTACCGACGCGGTAGTCACCAAGTCCGGCGCATTGTCCGTGAAGGACGAGCGCAAGGGCACCGAAGGCTATTCCGGCTCGAAGCGCGAGCAGCAGCGCGAGTCGTTCGAGCGCATGTTCGACATGATGGGCCTGAAGGAAAAGGGCGTCGACATCTGGCTTGGCGGCGAGCTGCCGGTCATGAGCGGCATCGGCGCGAGCGCGGCGAGCAGCGTCGCTATAGCGCGCGCGGTTTCGGACGAATTGAAGCTGGGCTACGACGACGCCAAAATCAATTCCGTCGCCTACGAGATGGAAAAGGCGTTCGCCGGAAACCCGTCGGGCATAGACAACACGGTGGCGACTTACGGTGGCTTGATTTGGTTCAAGAAGAACATGGCGGGCGGGCAGAACGACATGGAGAAAATCCGCGTGCCCAAACCCGTTGAAATCGTCATGGGAAATTCGGGCGTGGTGGCGGACACCAAGGCTATGGTCGCGGGAGTCGCCGAGCGCAGGAAGCAGCAACCCGAAGAGTACGACGCGGTTTTCAAGAAGGCCGAGGCGCTGGCGGTCAAGGCTCGCGCGGCTCTCGAGAAGGGCGATTACAAGACGGTCGGCGCGCTGATGGACGAGAACCACTCGCTGCTCCAGCAAATCAAGGTTTCGGGCGAGAAGCTGGACGAACTCGTGGCGATAGCCAAGCAAAACGGCGCGTTCGGCGCCAAAGTCACGGGCGGTGGTGGCGGCGGCTGCATGGTCGCCTTGACGCCTGGAAAAGAATTGCAAGAGCGCGTGGCAAGCGCCATGGAAGCCAAGGGCTTCCAAGTCTTGAGGACGCGGATAGGCGTTTGAAAATTCAAGCCTGCCGTTTTCCGTGCCTATCGTAGAAATCTTGGAACGCTTGTGTTGCTTCCAGCCGCAGGCCTTCGCTTGAAATGCTCAACGGCAGGAGTTCGACCTTGATTTCCGAATAGCCGCGCCAGAATTTTTCCAGCCGCGCCTTGTCCTCCTTTGAATTGCACCACGCCGCGACCGAGTCGCCCCCGCCCGAACCGGGCAGGCGCGAGACGATGGCGCCGTTCTTGTCGCTTTCGTTCAGGAAATCAGTCGCAACGTCCGATTCGACGTTCGGCGCGCCCATGCGCTCGCCCAACTCCTTCGTCTTGGCCCGCGCTTCGTTGAACGCGGCGACGAACTCCTCGAACGCGGGGTGTGCGAGCGTCTTGAGCGCTTCGTCGTAGCCCGCCGCGTCCTTTTTCGCGAATTCGTTCAGTTTTTTGATTGCGTCAATGGCATGCGTGTTTGCCTTGTTGACTTCCGCGATGAACGCCTTGGATTCCTCGGGCTTCGCCTTCTTGTATTCCGAGTACTTGGCGACCATTTCGCGCGTGCTCGTGCTCTCGCCGACGATGTTCGCCACCGCGGTCTCGAAGCCGCGCGGCACCGGCACGTGTTGCGCAACATAATCCCAATTCGCGTCCACGGACTCGACCACGCCCTTCTCCTGCACGAACGAGGGCGAGTAGCGCGAGTAGGCGCAGCCGCCGAAGCAGGCCGTCGCGATGTCGAAGCCGCTGCCTACTTTTCCCTGCACCGTGGAGTGGATGTATTGCGCGAGCTTGTGAATCAAGTGCCTATCCTTTTCAACGTCATAGCCGTGCAGCGCCATTATTGCGCCCGTTGCCGCGGCCGTGACCGCCGCGCTGGAACCCAGGCCGGATTTTGCTTTTCCGAAGCCGAACGCCGGGTCGCTCACCGTGGCCAACTCGAAGCTTTTTGTCTGCTTGCTTTTGGCCTTCAAGTAGATGAGGCAGGTTTCCGCCACTCCCTTGACGAATTCCACGGGCTTCTCCGCATCAGTCGGTTCCCTGTCGAAAATTATTTTGCTCCCATCGAACCTCGCTTCGAGCTTGATGCCGAACTGGGGCATGTCGAACGCGATTTTCTGCGCTTCGTTGCAGCGCGCCCACACGCGCTTGTCCACGCCCGTGTTGTAGCTAAGGTTCGGCCTTTCCAGCACGGCGTAGCCGCCGATCCACATTATTTTTCCGGGAGCCGAAGTTGTCGCTTCCACTCTACCACCTCATTGAAAGCATCCTGTTTATGTTAGCGTAAAAATCGCGTTCGCGCCGCGCGGTGACCGGCGGGCTCTCGGCTTCCACGAACTCCATCTTCCTGTGAATGTCGCTGCGCAGCCTGCCCTGCAAGTATCCTTCCATTCCCTTCTTCCAGTCGCGCGCCTTGGCGTAACGCGGCCTGAACGAGTCGATGCTCTCCTTCAAGTCGCGGCGGTACCACTTCTCGGAGCTGAAATGGCCGATTACCTCGAACGCGGACTTGACCGCGTCCTCGTCCCTCGAGGCGATGAGCGCCCTCGAGTCCTTGCGTTTCGCCTCGGTCTTTTCCACGTCCGCCTGCTTTGCCATACCCTTCTCGACCACGAGGCGCGCCACGTCCTCTTCCGTCAGGTTCAAGCCCTTGAGGAGCGAGTAGTAAAAGTCGCGTTGCACGTCGAACATCTCGTCAACGACGGGGCGGAAGTACTTGGGATAGGTATCCTGGTCGTTCTTCACGTGCAGGCGGATGTACGACTCCAGTGCCACGACGAGCGGCGCGTCCTGCGGCTTGAAGCCCTTCTTGCCCAAGTCGCCTTCGCGGATTCGCTCGCCGCCGACGAAGCCCGCGCGCCTCGCCAGTATATAGTAGCCGTTCGCCTCGAGCTTGTCTGCAAGCCACAGCGCCAGCCTGACGCGATCGACCGAGTCCATCTTCGGGACGTCCTTGTTGGGTCCCTTTAGCCGCGAAGGCACTTCCTCATGCTTCGCGATGGCGTGCGAGATTATCTCTGTTTCCGCCTCGGTGAAGCCGAACGGGCCCAATGCATTTTTTGCGAAGACTTCCCTTGTCTTCCGCGCGCCGGCTTGGCCGTGGCTTTCGGTTTCTGTAGGTTTGCGCACCAAGTCGTGCATGTAGCCCGCCGTGCGGGCGACCTCGGCTTCGCCTTCGGTGCCGCCCAACGCTTTCACTATTTCGGGCGCGTAAGTCGCGACGCGCTGGACGTGCCCCCAGTTGTGTGCCGGGCTGATTTCGTCCATCCCCTTCTTGAAGCGCAAGTTCACGAACGCGCCCATTGCCGCCGCGCGCTCGCGCAGGCGCCTCCGTTCGTCATACCTCTTGAAAGCCGCTGCCAGCGCCTCTTTTGAAGCCATTTTTTCACTCAATTATTATTTTGCCGCTTGCCTCGTCGAAGCGGTGCTTCAGCACCGTCCCGTCCGGCGACAGCAGGTGGCCTTCCTTGAGCTGCTTCGGCCCCTCGCCGACCTTGCAGACCATCGTCTTTTCAACGCCCTCGATTTCCGAGAGCATCTTGCGCAGCGCCGGCACCCGCTCTTCGGTGGTGTAAACGTGCGCGTTCGGGCCCGCGTCGAAAGTGTACGCCGCGACGATTCCGCCCGCGGCTGCGTTGTAGTCGTGCACCGCGTAGATTATGCGCTTGCTCACGTCGTTCAAGTACATTATCGGCGGCCAGGTGTCAAGCATCACGGCGTGCATGTTGCTGGACTCGCGCATCGTCAGTTCGCCGAACTTCGCGAAGTCCTTTGCCGCAACAGCCGCCTTCATGTCCGTGATGAGCTTGGGCATGTAAGCTAGGCGGGCGGGATAGAGCGCGCTTGTTGCAACCGTTTGCTTCATTCCCGCGCGCGACGAAACCTTCTTCTTGCCGGAGTCGCCAATCGCGATGACGTTGCGTAGCTCCGGCCAACGGCTCGCGGGCGCGATTTGCTCGGCGTACGAGTCGCTGCCGTCGGGCTTGATTCCCTTCTTCCATTCGACGAAGCCGCCGAGCACGCTTCGGCAGGCGCTGCCCGAGCCGAGGCGGGCGAGAATGGAGAGCTCCTCCGTTGACAGGTCCAGTCCCGCGGCTTTGGACGCTGCGCACGCGAGCGCCGCCAAGCCTGCGGCGCTGGAAGCAAAGCCCGCGGCGGTGGGGAAGCAGTTAAGCGAAACGATTTTCGCCTTGTCCTTGATTCCTGCTTTTTGGCGTATTATTTCAATCTGTTGCAGCCGCTCGGCGGTGTCCTTGTCCGCCATGTCCATTTTTTTGCCGTTGAGCCAGAATTCGTCCTCCTTCAATGCGGGCGAGAACAGGACGCTGGTGCGTGTCTTGAGCTGGTCGTCCATGGTGAACGAAAGCGAGCCTTCCTTCGGCAGAATGAGCTTTTCGTCGCGCTTTCCCCAATATTTGGCGACCGCGATGTTCGCGGTTGCCTCGAAAGTAGCCAAACCCATTTTACAACGCACCTCAAACAAGCAAGCGCTTGGTAAATGCTAGTCCCTTAAGCACTACTGCCTCTTCCTCTTTTTTTAGCTTGGCTTTCAGCCACTTCGCGCGGATTATCGGGAATCCCGCCGCGTAGGCTTTTGCGGTTCTCGCTTCGTTCCAGCCTTTCGCCCCGCAGCCGAACCCGAAAAGGAACATGCCGGTCGCGCCCGCCTCGCGGTAAAACCCGGCAACCGCCTTGGACTTCTTAGCCTCGGCTTCTTCCGAGTGCAGCCGCTCTTCGTATTCGCGCATCAGTTTCCAGCCTTGTTTTGCGCCCTTGCACGCGAGCAGCGTTTTCCCTTCGGGAGCCGCGGCGAACTCTTCGAACTTTTTGATGCGCTTCCCGTAATAGTCGCGCGCCTGTTCGAGCGTGAAGTTCGGCTTTGCCTCGCCGAGGAAAACGTTGCGGCGCCACACGCCTTCCGCACCCAATTGCCCCGCCTTGTCAGCCGCCTTCAAGGCGCGCGCGACAATGCCCTCGGCGTTAGCCACGCTACGTGCCCCGTTTTCCGGGCTCAAGCCGAACGAGTGGCTGGCTATTGCTTTGGCCGCGCTTTCCGTTTCTTCCGGCGAGTAACCATAAACCTGCAGGATTTTTCGCGCGAACGCCGCCGAGTCGCGCTCGTGGCAGTCCTCTTTGCCGAGTTTTTTCAGCTTTTGGTCGGGCAGCCGCTTCCAGTCGTGCAGCAGGCCCGCAACGAAAGCCAACTCCTGTTCTTCAGCGCTTCCGCCCGCCTTTTTTGCAATCTCGCGGCTTAGGAGCGCGGTCGGCAGTACGTGGTCGTTCCACCCGTGCATCCTGCTTTGCGTGCCGTTTGCTACGCCCGCCTCGTAGTGGCTTTCCGCCAGCTTGAACAGCGCATTGGTTCGTTGCTTCATGCCCAACGGTTTTAATATCGGTGCGGCGTATTTTAAATGCGTTGAACGCTCGCGGGGTTGGTTGAGCATGCCGAAGACTGGTGGAAGGCGTTACAGGGAAAAGCTGGCGAAACTCAGGCCGGTCGGCTCTTTCGGGAATTGGAACGCGCGCGCAGAGCAGGGCATAGCTTCCGCAGCCACCGCGGCTTCGAGCTACAAGTCCGCCGAAATTCCCGCGGACGCCGCGAAGCGCATTTATGATACGCTCGAAAGGAACGGCCACCTTGCAAGCGGCGAGCCGATTCGCATCCTCGACGCTGCCGCGGGCGAAGGCGGCTTTGGCGAGGCCGTGCGGAAAGAACTGGAAATAAGGGGTGTGCGTGCTATCGTTGATGCCGTTGACATTACGCCCGAGCTGCTGGCGAAGAATCCCGCCGCGGCTAGGCGTTTGGCGGACATCGCGGCCAAAAAGCTCGGAAGCAACAGCAACTATCACGCCGTCCTGATTCGCTACGGCTTGGAAGGCCTGCCTAGGCGCGACCAGTTGCGCTTCTTGAGGCACGTGCGCGACGCGCTCAAGCCGGGCGGGGTTTACTACGCGGTGAACATGGTTTCCCCGGACGGCGCCAAGGGTTTCATGCGCAAATACAAGTTCGCGAAGCGCGCTTCGTATGAGCAGGGCGCTTACTCGCCTTACATCGCCACGCACGGCGAGCACCTGAAGATGATGGCTTCCGCCGGCCTTCGCAACGTTGGGCAGGTGAAGCCCAGCAAGACGGAGGGCGATTTTTACCGCAGCGCGGTCACGACGACGAAGTGGATGAATTCCGACCAGTTCGGCAAGGTGAGCGAGAACCCCGAAGCCGCGGAAGAAAGGCGGCTGGCAGTCGTGCGCAGGCTTTACGGGATAGCGAATCCCGCGGCCCAGGTGGAAATTCAGTTGAAGTTCACGAACAAGAAAGGCAAAGAGATTCCGCTGGGCTATACTTCACGCCGCAAGCCTTCTCTGCACGAGGTCAGCATGAGCTGGCCCGTCGGGGCGTATGTCGGCGAGCGGCCGATGCGCAGGCGCTGACTACTTTTTCCTAGCGGCAAGTCTGCGGCGCAGACTTATTAA
>Ga0210057_1002826_pt1 | contig 24463 bp, 23 predicted proteins | sample CryGeyCG2114_010_2_FD_183968 | JGI IMG/M metagenome (GOLD analysis project Ga0210057, IMG submission 183968) | Groundwater microbial communities from aquifer - Crystal Geyser CG10_big_fil_rev_8/21/14_0.10 (SPAdes) (version 2) | ecosystem: Environmental > Aquatic > Deep subsurface > Groundwater ...
AAAAGCAGAGAAGGGACGAATGTCGAGTAGAAGTGTGTACATGAAGCGTATGCACAGAGAAGCCGCGAGTACAGTGAAGAGGAGGCTAGCCAGTGGGATGGATTCAAAAACTGCACTCCTGCCTTCTTCCAGAGCAAGCACACCTGGCTCTTTCCAGAGTACGGAGAGGAAGTCGAGGGTTTCAAAGGCGAGAGAGTGGATCATTAATCCTGAAAGGGCGTAGAAAAATACGAGGAAAGATCCGCTGAGCAGGACAGTATCCCGCAGGAGCTGTCTCTTTTTTTGCTGCATGTTCTGTTTTTGAATACGTAACTGCACACCCCGCAGAAATCCCCGAGGGAGCTGAGTTTCATCTGCCGATTGTCTGAGGAGGTCGTCGAGGTTCATGAGGAAAGCAGGTGATGCAGAGGTGTGGTAAGCAGAGATTTTGCTCTCTTAAGATGTGTGCGTACTGTATTGACGGGTAGCGACAGGGTTGAGGCTATTTCTTCATACGAGAGCCCTTCCCAGTAGTATAACACTATAACAATCTGGTACTTGCGGGGAAGGGTATGTACCGCTGCCCGCACCTCTTTTCGTTCCGAAGAAAAGTGAGTCTTTTCTGGTAAGGGCATGTCTTCTGTTTCGAGAGTATCCAAAAAAGAGAAACCCTCTTCATCGTGTATCAGTTGCGAGAAGGGGAGTGATTTCCTGCGTTTTGCATGGTTTCTGCACAGGTTTGTACAAACACGGAAGAGCCATGGCTTGAGCGGTTCGGAAAAGTCGAGCTTCCCCAGATGTTCGTGTAGCCGTACAAATGTTTCCTGTGCTATATCTTCGGCGTCGTCTGTATTTCCGGTGAGTCTGCGCGCATAGCCGTAGAGTGAGGGACCGTAGCGATCTACCATAGCTACAAAAGCTTCTGAGTTGCCTGCAAGAGATAGTGCTGCCAGCTCTGCATCCGATTCAGTTTTAGAGTGGGTCATGACCTGCGTATTGTACGTGGTGAACCACTGAGACAGGAAAGAACTCTGACAAATTCGTGTAAACAAATTCCGTATAGACCGGAATGTGTTCTCGGTTAAAGAGAACATGTCCACAAAGGGGTCTAGGTGCAGGGAGAGGGAGGACATGTATGTTACGAAGAAGAAGTAACAGCCTGGACTACAAATGTTGCAAGAGCCAGTGGCAGACAGACCTGCAGACAAAACGCTTTGAGCTTTGCTCTGAGAAATTGCCGGAGGGAGGACTGAGAATCTGCAGACATGATTTTCTATGGAAAGCATGTATACGACGTTCAGCTCCTATACACATTTCACTCGCAAAATAGTTTCACAGAACCGATGAAACTTTCTGGTCGAACATCTGTGTATACACATTGCATGCAGTACGGACCTGATCAGTCCCTTGTCCTTTATTTTTTTCACTCTCTCATCGTATGAAAATATCCAAGCCAGCCGTTGCGCTCTCCCTCCTGTCCGTTCTTACCTTTGTTGCCATTGCACCTGCAGCTTTTGCCTTTGGTGGTTTGCGCGGGAGTGATGTACCTACTGAAGCAAAAGAGGCGCTCCAAGCTTGTCGTACTTCTGCTTTTGAGAAGTATGGCCTGGACGTTCCCGAAGCACCTGCTTCCGGTTTTCGCTTCCGTGGCCCCAGGAAGGAATTTGCGGATACTCTCACACAGGAACAGCGCAGAGCACTAAAAGAAGAAATGCAGGGTTGCCGAACGTCTGTTCTGGAGCAGTACAATATAGAAATTCCTGAACGACCAATGGATATGCCTTTTGGAAAGCACGGTTCCCGCGGCCTTAGAGGCGGAATGGGTTTTGGGAACGGGTTGCAGAATCTCTCTGATGAAGATCGTGCCTCCTTTATGCAGGAGATGCAGGCACTGATGGAAAAATACCGAACCAAACAGTAGGAGTTTATTGGAAGGGAAGGGTTTGTGCCTCCTCCTTGGGGAAGGAGGCACTTTTCCTGAAACTATTTTGCAGTGGTTTTGTGTATACATGTAGATATCCTTACTATTCCTATTTTTCCCATACTCCGTACATATGTTACTACACGTTCATCCGCGCTCCTATATTGTAGGGGTTCTGAGTGGTGTACTTCTCCTCTTGGTCTTTTCCGGTACACGTTCACTCTTTTTTCCTGTTTCTCAATCCGTTTCTCCTCCGTACCCTCGTGATGCAGGAGCCCGCAATGGTGCGTGGTTTCAGCGGGGGGGTGCCATTTCTTCAGATGCTATGGCAGGCCAGAGCCGTCTGCAGCGGGCAGCGGAACAATTTGGTATGACCACAGAAGAGTTGCAGGCGGAGCTGGATGCCGGAAAAACATTGCGTCAGGTTGCTGAGGAGCGTGGTGCAGAGAGAGCGCGCATGGGAACCGGAGCAATGCAATTGCCCGACTCTTCTTCCGGTGCCGCAACAGGTTCGACAAAGCAGGCCGAAACTTCCCGCTGAAGTTCCTTGTCCCTTGATCCTATTTTTCCCTAGAATAAGCCCTTCATGTCATATTTCTCCTCTCTCCTCTCTCGGCTGCGTTCAGGGAATCTCCCTCGACTTCTTGCCGAGCTCCAGTGGAAAAGTGTGCTGCTTGGTCTGGCCACGCCACTCGTTTTTGCAGGAGGATACGGTGTGCTCAAAGCAGACTCGGTAGACCAGACGGTGCTTGCTGATCTGGTCACTGTGGGTCGGCGCAACATCTCTCTCTCCATAAAAGCACTGGGAACGGTCACCTTGGCGAACGAACAACAGATGCGCTTTAACGTGCAGGGGAAGGTGCAGAAGGTTCATGTAAAAGTGGGAGATGCCGTACAGCGTAACGCGCTCATTGCTGAGTTAGATAAAACGGATCCCAATGCAGATATTCGTCAGGCACAACTTGCTGTGAATGATGCTGTATTACGGTTGCAGGAACTGCAAGCAGGCCGCAATCAAACTCTCCTCTCGGCGCAAAATAGCGTACGTGATTTGGAGCGGCAGCTCGAAGAAGCGCATGGAGATCTCCCCTCACAACAGATGCAGGTGAAGGACACCGTTGCACAGGCGGAGAGAACCGTGCTTGAGAAGGAAGCTGCATACAAAAAGTCACTGCGGGATCTTGGAGTAAGCATAGAGAATGCCATTACAGATGCCGACAGTCTCTTAGATGACATCATTTCCATTTTGAGTGGCGAATCTGTAATACGTGGAGCTACCCGTTACAAGACGTTTGATATCGATTTCCTCTTTAACGATTACACTCTCAAGACGAAGACAGAGTTTGCCTACTACGATGCCACCAACGCCTACAATGCCCTGCGAGAAAAATACGGTTCTCTCATCAATGTAGAGGACACCAAAAAACTGCAATCTGCACTACAAGATGCTATAGACATGGCACAGAAGATATCTGATTTTACCAATGTATCCTACTCATTCCTCAAAACAGCAGTTCCTCAGGATAGCAAGTACACGGATGCTGATCTCAATGCTTTGAAGGCAAGCATGAATGCCTACCGCAGCACAGCCATTACGCTTATAGATACACTGCGCGATCAGCAGGCAACACTCACGCAGCCGGGTAAGAATACAGCCATGCAAGATCTGGAGAACGCGCGTGAGTCTTTGGCACTACTTGAATCGGAACAGAAGAATAAAACAACTACTGCAGATTCTGCTGAGCGATCTCTTTCCAATTTAAACGATAAACTGCGAGTGGAGCAGCAGAAGTGGGAGCAGACTAAAGTGAGTGTGGACGTGCAGATAAACCAGCAGAAGAATGCTCTGGCCCAAAAGCAGTTTGCGCTCGAAAAAGCGCGTCGTGCTCTGGAGAACTACGAACTTCGTGCACCCTTTGACGGCGTTGTTCGTCGTGTGGATTTTCAAGTGGGAGACAACCTCCTGGCGGATGCAGGTGAAACAAAATATGTGGTGTTGGAAAACCCGGCGTATTTCATAGTTACGGTACAACTGGATCAAATAGACGTGGTTCATGTGAAGGAAGGGCAAAAGGCGGCTATCACATTTGATGCTATACCCGGTGTGACGTTTCAAGGCGATATTGGACTCATAGACACCACTCCCATTCAGACTTCCGGCGTGGTTTCCTACGAGGTGCAAATAGTGCTGGAACCGAGTAAGGAGTACACCATTCTTTCGGGCATGACTGCCAAGGTAGAAATTCTGACCGCCTCGGCAGAAAATGCAGTGGCTGTTCCCAGTCTTGCGCTGAGTACACAAGGAAACAGGATGTTTGTTGTGGGAGAGGATGGTGGAAGAATCCCAGTACAAACGGGCATGACAGATGGAACCTATACCGAGATTCTTTCGGGTCTACAGGAAGGGGATCGCATACAGTCTGTGAATGTATCACTCACTGCGACGCAGAGTGCGAACCAGCAAAATGCCGATTCCCGTGGCGGACTCATTCCATTGGGAGGAGGAGCATTCCGTGGTGGTTCAGGAGGAGGAGGCGCTACACGACGTTAGTGTTCCAGTTTCTTATGATCCAACTTACAGATATTGTAAAAACCTACACACTTGGCACGCAGACACTGACCGTGCTCAGGGGTGTTTCACTCACCATACACAGCGGAGAGTTTGTTTCTATTATGGGTCCCTCGGGTTCGGGAAAATCCACACTTATGAACATTATTGGTCTTCTGGATACGCCCTCTACGGGGACGTACACACTGGAAGACCGGCAGGTCAGTGGACTTTCAGAAAGAGATCAGGCAGAAGTGCGTAGCAGGCGCATAGGCTTTGTTTTCCAGGCGTTCAATCTTCTGCCCCGCATGGATGCTCTACGGCAAGTGATGCAGCCATTGCTCTACCAGGGGATTCATCGTACGGAGGCCACCCAATTGGCGGAAGAGTCACTCAGGGCAGTCGGTCTCGCAGAGCGTATGCATCACCTTCCCAATGAACTTTCCGGAGGGCAGAAGCAACGTGTTGCCATAGCGCGTGCTCTCGTTACACATCCGGCGCTCATTTTGGCAGACGAACCCACAGGTGCATTGGACTCCACAACCGGCAACGAGATTATGGCTCTGCTCGATGATCTCAATGCCAAAGGAGTTACCATTGTTATGGTGACGCACGAACCGCATGTTGCTGAGCACGCAGCAAGAACCATCCATATTTTAGACGGACTCATTCACAACCCGTAATGCTCTACATTCTCGAAAACATTCGTAGCGCTTTCGATGCCATTCGCAGTAACAAACTGCGTTCGGGGCTCACTATGCTCGGTGTCATCATTGGTGTTTCTTCGGTGGTGCTTATGGTGGGTATAGGGAAAGGTTCCCAACAGGCGGTAACAGAGCGTATTCAGAGTCTGGGAACCAACCTGCTGATGGTGCGTCCGGGAAGCCCCTCCCAGTCCAACGTGCGTTCACTCTTTCGTCGCTCCGGAGGGGGAAGTTCTTCTACCACGCTCTCCACCGACGATGTGACTGCAATACGTGAACATGTTCCCGGTATTGCTCATATTTCTCCCGAGCTCTCCGGCAACATGCAGGCCATAGTGGGTAACTTGAATATGCAAACGAATGTCATAGGAGCTACCCCCGAGTATGTGTCTGTCAATAACTTTGATGTCGCTTTTGGTTCATTCATTACGGATGAGCACCTTGTTCAGAGGCAAAAAGTGGTGGTGCTCGGGCAGGAAGTAGTACGGACACTCTTTGGAGAAGAAAATCCTATTGGGAAAGACATGCGACTGGAAAATCATATCTTTACCGTTATAGGCATTATGGAGGAAAAAGGCCAACAGGGTTTTTCCAACCAGGACGATGTGGCCTTTATTCCTCTGAGCACTATGCAGCAGCGGGTGCAGGGGACCGATAAACTCAGTTCGATCAACATCTCCGTCGCAAAGCAGGAAGAAATGGAGCGTGTAAAAACAGTCATTGAAAGTGCGGTGCTGAGCCGTCACCGTATCACCAATCCCGCAGATCAGGACTTTAACGTAGTAAACCAGGCAGATGCTGTGGAAACACTCAACGAGGTCACTCAAACGTTCACTTTTCTCCTCGGGGGCATAGCAGCCATCTCACTCCTTGTAGGAGGCATAGGAGTGATGAACATTATGCTGGTCTCTGTAACCGAACGCACGAGGGAAATCGGTATCCGAAAAGCCATTGGGGCAAAAAAGCGCGACATCCTCCAGCAGTTCCTTGTGGAATCTATGGTACTCAGCGTGCTTGGTGGCGGTATAGGAGTGCTGCTCAGTTACATGGGTGCCTGGCTTGTTTCGCACTACGCACAGACCAAAGCCATTATCTCTTTGAATTCCATTTTCCTTGCCTTTAGCTTTTCGATAGCTATTGGGATCTTTTTTGGTATCCTTCCCGCATGGAAGGCAGCTAAACTCAAACCTATAGATGCATTGCGATATGAATAATATTTTACTACTCATTGCACTTTCATTTCTGTCTGCTTGTGCAAATCCACCCGTTGGAAAAACAGTATTGCCGTCCGTTTCTTCCAGTGTCTCCTCGTTGTACACGAAGCAAGATGTGGATGAGTGGCGTATGCCTCTTACACATGGGAAGGAACGCATCACAAAGAAATCATTTGGCATCCATGTTCTTCCAGAAAATTCACCCGTAAGCCCCGAGCGTTTCAGTGGATATCATACGGGTGTAGATTTTGAGATACTCTCGGGGGAAGAGGGTATGGATGTTTCGGTGGTATCAGTATGTGCAGGTGCCGTAACCTTCCGGCATTGGGTAAAAGGATATGGAGGTGTGCTCATACAGGAATGTGCGCTACCCAATGCAGATCGTGTTTCCGTTCTCTATGGGCATCTCAATATTAATTCAATTCTTCTGTCTGTTGGTGACACTCTTTCTGTGGGGGATCGTATAGGACTACTGGGAGAAGCCTATAGTGACCAAACAGATGGTGAACGTAAGCACCTGCATCTTTCTGTACATATAGGGAGCGCGAGAGAGTTGCGTGGGTATGTGGAGAAGAATGATGAGCTGAAGGAGTGGATGGATCCGTTGCCGTTACTTTTGGGAACATAACATTTCAGCAAAGTGAAGGTGCACGTGTAGAATTGTCTTTGCGTATGATCGACTCCCATGCTCACCTTGCGGACAAACAATTCTCCAAAGATCTGGATGCTGTACTTAAGAGGGCGAAGGAGGCAGGAGTGGCTCGGTGTATTGCTATATCAGATGATCTAGATGAAGCTAAAAAATGTCTTCAATTAGCAGAAAAATATGAACAAATATTTTGTACAGTTGGAGTACATCCGCATGTCAGTGTGCAGCTACCGGCGGTCGGACTTCAGCAGGTGATTGCCCTGGCACAATCCTCACAAAAGGTAGTGGCTATAGGAGAAATAGGACTCGATTATTACTACGATAACTCTCCAAGAGATGTACAGAAGGAGGTCTTTCGTTCCCAATTGCACATTGCAAAAGAAATGAAGATGCCTGCAGTTGTTCACTGTCGTGAGGCTATTGCAGATCTCAAACAAATCATCACCGAAGTCGAACCGCCTTCCCTTGTACTGCACTGCTGCACGGAGAAGTGGGAGGATGTCTTATCCCTCGTCGAAAGGGGATACTTCCTCTCCTTTACAGGAATTGCCACGTACCCAAAGGCAGAAGATATTCGAAACACCATCCGGCAGTGTCCTTTGGGGCAACTGATGATCGAAACAGATGCGCCCTATCTTGCCCCTATTCCGTATCGCGGCAAGCGCAACGAGCCGGCGTTTGTACGGGAAGTTGCCACACTCATTGCAGAAATATGCGGAAAGAGTCCGGAAGACATAGATACTATAACGACTGCGAATACGGTGGCATTCTTTGGGTTGCCTGCCTAAGATGAGGCAGATGCGCTTGTAGCTCAGCTGGATAGAGCGTCAGCCTCCGAAGCTGAAGGTCGTGGGTTCAAATCCCGCCAAGCGCACCACTTTTTTCTATGTAGAATCAAAATCAAACGGGAAGATTGGAAATCTTGTTCTTGCATACTTCTCGGAACATTCGTAGCATGCATTCCGTTTTCATAAATGAGATCTTGCGGATGTAGCTCAGTTGGCTAGAGCGTCGCCTTGCCAAGGCGAAGGTCGCGGGTTCGAATCCCGTCATCCGCTCCACCCGTCTTCGTTCGCCTACGGCATAGTCCGAGTGAAGCGAGGACGGAGCCGAGCACTCAGTGTATGCTGACAAACAAGACCCTTGTGCACCTGCGGGATTAGTACAGTGGTAGTACGTTGGCTTCCCAAGCCAGAGATGCGGGTTCGATTCCCGTATCCCGCTCCACCTTTCCAAATACGAATATTCTTGCTACAAAGAAGAAGTGGACACGTATGATATTCTTATTGTTGGCGGTGGAATGGCAGGTCTTGGCTGTGCAAGAGTTCTGAGAGAAAAGGGTGCTACGGATTTTTGTTTGGTTACTGAACATGTGGGAGGCAGGGCACCCTTAACCGGCCATGATGCACTGAGTTCAGCATGTTATGCACGCAGTGATTATTGCCATATGCAACCATTTCTCTCCTATGGAAGAAGGGCAAGTATCTGGAAAGGGAGGCTGATAACGCAAGAGAAGAAATGGCGTCCCAGTGCTATTGCACTTCGGCATCCCATTCTCTTTTTAAGCTTTGTGTTTCACATCTGGAGATTCGATCGGCGGTATCAAAGGTTCATGCGTAGAAATGAATTCATGTCACAGAAAGAATCCATGGAGAAGGATCCTGAACTGCTTAAAATCTACAACCAGTCCGCCTCAGATTTTCTCCATGAGCATGGTCTTGCACCTCTGGGTACAGTGTTAATCAGTACTCTGGTGCGTGTGACAAGTTTTTTGTCACTCGAGGAATCTTCTGCTTTTCTTATGCTTTGGATATGGCTAATTCTTCTGCGTCGTGCGCGTGAGTGCACCGTAGATGGAGAGAAGATAACGGAGAACCTTCACTTCTGTATTACACTGGATTGTGTGTGCTCCATTAAACAGAAGAAGGATGAGTGGGTAGTAGAAACAACATCCGGCCATACCATGGCAGCACGGCGTTTAGTCATGGCGACTCCTATTACGGTCACACAGAAATTACTGAACATCTCATCGCCCGGGCGTACAGATCTCAATGTATTCATGGCAAAAGTGAGAGGAACTGCGAAAAAAAAGTACGTAGATGGCCGGTACAATGTGTTTCCTATGGGTTGCCCGGATGTTTCGATTATTGACGGTGAAGATGGCACGTATGAACTCTATTCCCTGCGGGCTGACTTTGATCTCTCTCATTACTTTGATGACTACTGTGTGCTTTACACAAAAAGCTGGGAGCCTGCTGCATGCCTTGGAAAGGAACTGCATTTTTCACAGAAGGGAAACAATCTGTTCATTGTGGGGGATTGCAATTTCCCCTGTCTGGAGGCTGCGTATGTTTCGGGTATGCAGGCTGCCAAAGCTCTACTTGAAAGGATGTAAGCTTTCCGCGTCCTTTAGGAGCAGTATGACAGAGTAGTCAGGTATAGACATAATAATAAAAATATTATATAATATATATATGACCAATTCCAAAGTATTCTTCATATTCTTCATGGCTCTCACGGTTCTTTTTGAGCTTGCGGGGGATTATTTGTTTAAGAAGTGGTCACTTACAAGTAATCGCTACACCATAGGGGCAGGATTACTCATGTATTTCATTGGCACAGTCTTCTGGGCTTTTTCTCTCAAGCACGAAGAGCTTTCTCAGGCAATTATTGTTTTTGTGCTTCTCACTATGATTGGTGCAGTCCTTATAGGCTCGTACCTATTCGGAGAACATGCGACTCTTCTGAATAAGCTGGGTATTCTTCTGGCATTGCTGAGTGTGGTTATGATTGAGTGGTAGTGTCGTATGCAGGATACAGGGCTGTGTCTTGTACAGATGTTCGATTGGGGCTCTGGCGCTAAAACCCAATTTCTGCTACAATAATAGGATGATTTCCAAAAATTATTTCTGGGTTTTCACAGCTCTGCTCCTCTTCGCAGCCTGCACATTGCCTGTTACGTATGCAGCTGAGCCGAGTCAGGTGCAAACAGATATCACTTTAATCCAGTCACTGGGGGAGTCTCAGACCATAACTGTATCCGATCCTGAGCCTTTCTCTGTTTTGCTGGCTTACTTCAATAATTCCCGGGGCTGGATTTTGGATGTAGCGGTCGGCTTTGCTGTGGTGTGGGTGCTTGTGGGAGGAATTCAGTTCATGGTTTCCGGCAACAACTCCGGAAAGCGGCAGGAAGCTGTCTCCCGTATGATATGGGCAATCGCAGGTCTGCTCATTCTGCTTTTCTCCGGATTTATTCTGCGTACTCTCAACGGTACATTCTTCGTCTAATGAAACGCTCCCTCTTTTTTGCCGGCATTCTTCTGGCACCTCTGCTCGCCTTTGCACAGGATGGAGCGTGCGGAGTAATTGGAAGCAGTTTTTGCGATCCCAGTGGTGGGAATGCAGTTATTTCTAACGGACTCACACAGTTGGGAAAGTTTTTTGTGGGTATTGCAGCCGGAGCATCTGTGCTCTTTGGTGTGTTCGGAGGTATGCAACTACTTCTGAGTTTTGGTGATGAAAGTAAAATTACCAAAGGCCGTAATTCCATGATTTTCTCTCTGGCCGGCTTTGCACTGGTTCTTGCCTCTCAGGCGATTGTGTCCATTACCGTGGGAGAAGTGGGTGACTTAACCGACACACAAAATCCGTTCTTAGACATTATGAAAGTCGCCGTGAGCATGATGGTCAATTCGCTGAATGCCGTCTTTGTTCTCATTATGATTCTTACCGGTATCCGTATGGTGATAGCGGAAGGGAAGTCCGACGAGTTTTCCAAGGCAAAGAAGGCATTTATTTACGCATTCGTGGGGGCGTTCTTTGTGAATCTTTCCCGGGCCTTCGTACAGGGCATTCTTCATTCCAGCTTCGGCGGTTAACCATGGCACATTTTCTCCACACTCTTCTCGGCTTCTTCCTCATCCAGACGGCACATGCCTCCGTATGGGATAGGTATGCCGATGTGTTCGGGGGTGACAGGACCGGCAGAGATTTTGTGGCTCAAAAGTCCGTAGCTGTAGGAAATATTGCACTGCAGTTCATTACAGGCGGAGCCGTACTGGCCATTATGTGGGGCGGCATCAAGATGATTTCTTCCGCAGGCAATGATGAAGGCAAGGAAAACGCAAAGAAGATTGTAATGTATGCAGTGGGGGGACTCATATTTGCCATCCTTTCCAAGGCGATCATCGTATTCACCCATAGTTTTGTGGATGGGTTTGCCGGCTAAAGATCCTTCTGTTTCTTTGGGTCTGGATCTTCTTCTCCGTGCGTGCTTTCGCTACTCTGTTTTTGTTATGCCACGCCGATACGTCACCACTGCCATCGATTATCCCAACGCAGCTCCGCACATGGGGCATGTGCTTTCCGTGAAAGGAAAACCTTCGGTTTTCCTCTCACGTGCTCTCCTTTCCCTTTTATGGTGTCGCTCCAGCGAAGCAGAGCTCCGCTTCGCGACTTTTTAATTAGTGCTTTTTTTATCCTATGCCACGCCGATACGTCACCACTGCCATCGATTATCCCAACGCAGCTCCGCACATGGGGCATGTGCTGGAGAAGGTGTTGGCAGATGTGATTGCACGATGGTTCCGACTCAGAGGGGATGCCGTGTTGTTCCAAATAGGAACGGATGAGCACGGCACCAAAATTCAGCGGACTGCAGAAAAGGAGGGAATATCTCCTCAGGAACTCGTTGACCGCAATGTTCCTCTCTTTGAGGGGCTCTACACACGTCTGCATATTTCACACGACAGATTCATTCGCACCACAGATCAAAAAGTGCACTGGCCCACGGTACAGGCACTCTGGAAGAAGCTTGCAGAGGCTGGTGTGCTCGAGAAACGTTCCTACACGGGGTTGTACTGCAGCGGGTGTGAACGTTTTATGACCAAGAGAGATCTTGTAGACGGGGTTTGTCCCAATCATCAGGTGGCTCCCGAGGAGGTGACTGAGGAGAATTACTTTTTGAAGATGAGCGCATACGGGGAGGAATTGAAGAATCTGCTCACCAAAACATGGGATGGCGAGTCGTACCGTATAGTGCCGCAGTTTCGGGGAAAGGAGACGCTTTCCCTTATAGAGCAGGGGCTGGAAGACGTTTCTTTCTCTCGTCCCAGGTCGAGTCTGACGTGGGGGGTGCCGGTGCCCGGTGATGATGAACAGACCATGTATGTGTGGTGCGATGCTCTCACAAACTACATTTCCGGGTTGGGTCTGCTGACCAGTCATTCCGAAACAGAGTGGTGGGACGATGCGACTGTCACGCATGTGATAGGGAAAGACATCGCGCGCTTCCACGCACTCATCTGGCCGCTCATGCTGAAAAAAGCCGGAGTGCGTACGCCTGATGAATTGCTCATACACGGGTTTCTTACCAGTGAAGGACAGAAAATGAGTAAATCACTGGGCAACGTAGTAGTACCGGATGACATCCTCAAGAAGTTTGATGGCAATCCCGATCCACTGCGGTTTTATCTCAGTGCAATGGTTCCCGTAGGCAGAGACGGAGATTTCTCCTGGAAACAGTTTGAGGAACTCTACGATGCGAGAATGCGCAATGACCTGGGGAATCTTTTAAACCGCGTACTCGTCTTACTCAAGAAGGAAGGGGGAGCACTGAGTGCCTTTGGAAAGGATCCCGGGATTATGCATTCGACCTGGAACGACTATACAGATTGCATGAAAGACTATGAGGTCAGTCTTGCAGCAACGCATGCTATTTCTGTTGCTACCAGGAGTAATGTGTATATTTCAGAGAAGCAACCGTGGACTTTAGAAGGGGATGAAAAAATGATCATTCTTACACAGTTGGCAGAGGCTCTGCGCCATACGGCCTTGCTTCTTCTTCCTTTTATCCCCCATACCGCTTACCGCATTTCCACGCAGCTGCATGTGCCTTATGCCGCTGAGATGCTCTCGAAAGAGTTTGTGATTACAGAGCAAATGAAGCAGTGGGGAGGAACGCAGAATTGGGTGCAGATAGGAGAACCTGAAATTCTCTTCCCTTCGCTTGAGGAGGAAGAAGTGAAGCGGTAATGTATCTGCGCTCTCGAAGCTGAATGACCGGAGCTATTGCAGACGGAAAAGAGGCGAGGGGAGCAGCACATTTTATTTCATTCACTTCTTTCTTATGTTTGATCCTATGTCCGAATTGGGCGGTGACCCGCAGACAGATGACGAAACAGCCGTCCCCGTACAGAGCGCTCCTGTGCGCTCAGGAAGCCGGGGAGGAAACGGCAGCTTTGCTCAGGAGTTGCACTCCGTAACCATTCATGCCCGTCAGCGTACGTTTTACATTGATCTCAAAGAATCCGGCCACGGGAAGTTCTTTAAGATTTCCGAAAAATCGCGTGGTGGTCAGAAGACGACCATTATGTTCGATGCAGAGGACCTGGAGAAGTTCATAGAGGCGTTCCAGGAGATGAAAGGGCAACTTTCGTAATTGATAAATGCAATAGAAGCAATACAGGAGATAAAGGGTCATGTATTGCTTCTATTCCCTGTATTGCCTTGCTCGTCTTTTAGAGATCGTCGGTGGGGATGACATACCCATTAACATGGGGGTTGTTGATCATCATGAGCAGCAGAATCTTGGAAGCTTCTGCTCTGGTCAGAAACTGTTCGGGGCGAAATGTGGCGTCTTCGTAGCCTTCCAAAATAGCGTAGTCCACCAGTCGTTGCACAAACGGCGCGAACCAGGCTTCTTCTGGCACGTCTGTAAATTCCTGCTCAAGATATGGATCCTGGAGTGCTTCGAGTCTTGTGGTTTTGAGCAATATCTTCACCGCTTCTGCACGGTTTACCGGGTCATCCGGACGAAACGAGCCATCTTCGTAGCCCTCCACAATTCCCTTTCTTACCGCCGTGTATACGGTCTCTCTCCTCTGCGTTCTCTCATCGGTCTCACGGGGTCTTGCGACATTCGGTACATCGGAAAATACCAGAGACCCTGTGTTCACTTCCTTCGTAATGGGAATGCAACTGGTCAGGAGTGCCATTTTAAGAAGCTCGAAACGTGTAATGTTGCGGTCCGGCAGAAAGACGGTCTTATCCTCCAGGTCATACCCGTCTACCACACGGCGGTAGCCGGGAAGAATCTTTGTTCTGTGCAGCAGGTTTACCGCATGTTCCGACCAGTGACCCGGCAGATCTGCAAAGTACTTGCCCGATCCCGCATAGAGCAGGCAGGGGTTTTCTTCCGGGTCTGTACCTTGCTCCACTTCCTTGCCGTCATCCACACCATCCTTATCTGTGTCAGGCTCGTGAATATCCGTTCCCTGAATGAATTCCTCAAGGTTGGTGAGACCGTCTTGATCTGCATCTGTATCTGCATCGGATCGTTTTTCTTTGGAGAGTCCTTCTGCGATTTCAAACTCATCCGGAATGCCGTCTCCATCGGTATCCGCAGAATACAGCGGATCAAGTGGAAAGGGATCATCAAGATCGTTCACACCGTCTCCATCGGTATCGGCACTAAACTCTGAAGTGCCAATTTTTCTCTCCCGGCCGTTCTTGAGTCCATCGTGGTCACGGTCAAATGTGTCGTCGTCTTCCTGATCGAGTGGATTACGGCCGTTGATAAGTTCCTTTCCGTCTGCCTCTCCGCCGTCATCGGAATCTGCGTCCTGTGGATCTGTTTCTCCCGGGTCCACCACACCGTTGAGGTTGACATCCTCCTGGCTATCCAGCAGGCCGTCCCCGTCGGTATCTATAGGAGCGGCTTGTGCACTTGCAATACCGATGCAGAGCAGAAATGTCACGAGGAACGAAAGAATGCGCATCGGGAAGTAGTATCGCTGAACAGGGAAGTTTCGTCCACTGCATGTACGCAGATGCATGTTCTATTCGTGGCAGAAGAGTTACATGCGTTTTCCTCGTTGCCATTCCGCTCCCGTCATTGGTTTTTTTCCTGATGGCTGTAGCATCCGGATAAAGAGTGTGGTTTGTTCTGCACAAGGCCATGCAAGAGAATCCTCCTCCTGTTTCAGCGCTGTTTCCAGGAGCTTCACTTCCGATCCTTCTATGGTGCATCGCACACCGGGCCAGGGCACAAGGGCCCGCACGCGTCGATCTATATCCTCTGCGGTCATGGTTGCTGTATCCACAAAGCCATCTGATCGTGTGAGCTTTGTACACAGGGAAACATTCTCCTTTCCCTGTGGTCGGGGAGAGAGAGGTTTCTGTAGTGTTTCTGTGAGTAGTGTTGCTCCCATCTTCGCCAGGCGGTCATGGAGGGAAGAGAACGTTTCACGTTTTGTAAGTGATACAGAAACCTGTGCCAGAATGTCGCCGGTATCAAGCTTGGGGGCCATCTTCTGCACCGTGACTCCTGTTTCTGTGTCTCCTGCGAGGAGGGCGTGCTGCAGAGGAGATGCGCCGCGCCAGCGGGGCAGCAGTGATGCATGCAGATTGATGGGAGCCGTTCGGGAAATCTCCAAAATTTCCGTCCGTAGAATTTGTCCGTAGGCCACTACTACAAGAAAGTCGCACGTAAGATCTGCTTGCGCATAGGTGGCATTGATGTCTTCCGGCTGAAAGACGCGAATGCCGTGACGGAGGGCACATTCCTTTACGGGAGAAGGGGTGAGTATCTGTTTCCTGCCTGCAGGTCTGTCTGGCTGTGAAATGACGAGAGACACACGGAAGAAGGAGTCTGCAATGAGCGCTTCCAGTGAGGGGACAGCAAAGGCGGGTGTGCCGGCAAAAACGACGGAAGTAGTTGGAGACATCTTCACTCAGTGTACACTTTTCCCATGTCCAAGAGACCGAAAATGTTGGCGTCCGTCGTGCGGGAAGTCATTGCACCCGTTCTGCGTGAATGCCCCCGTGCATGTGGCGTGGTTGCCATTACAGAAGTGGAGGTTTCCTCCGACTTCTCCTACGCAACCGTGTATGTCAGTTCCCTGCATGAACTGGATCTCGCTATGGCTTTTTTAGAAGAGCGCCTGCCTCAGCTCAAACGCGCACTCGGACAAATACGTCGGAGGCGTATTCCGGAGCTGCGTTTTCGCAAAGATCCGCGTGCGGAGCGTGGGGCGCGTCTGGATGCGTTACTCGGTTGAGAGGAGAGAGCGGCTCCTGAGTTCCTGTTCCTGTATACCTTTCTCGACAGAGTACTGTAAGAAGATACCTGATCTCTTTCTGCAACATCACCGAGTTGCCCCATCCTTTCGCAGGGCACTAGAATTACTCCCTTATGCCCATTTCTTCAGAGAACGCAAAAAAGGCCCGAGTACTGTTTGAGAAGGCGAAACGCATTCTTTGTGTTTGCCACCGGAATCCCGACGGGGATGCGGTCGGTTCTCTTCTGGGTATGGGAATGTTGCTTGAGGGTGCATACCCCGGGAAGTCTGTACAGTTCCACTGCAAAGATCCTGCTCCGGATAGTTTTTCTTTTCTCCCCGGAGTGCACCGTATGCAGGGGGCACCGGATTTGCTGGAGGGAGATGTGGTTGTGTTCCTTGATTGTGCCGAACCCAAACAGACCGATTTGCATGAATCACATCCACAGTTGTTCGATAAAACGTACCTTACGATTAACATCGATCACCATCCTACAAATACGCAATTTGCTGATCTCAACTTCATAGTCCCCGATGCCGCTTCCGCATCTGAAATTGTTGTGGAATGTGCAGATATACTTGGTTGGCAGTTGGACTCCGATATCGCTACCTGCCTTCTTACGGGTGTGTATACCGATACCGGGGGACTCCTCCATAGTAATACCACCGCAAAAGTATATCGCACTGTAGCCAGGTTACTGCGTGCGGGTGCGCGTCAGCAGGAGATAGTGCAGGCTGTGTTTCGCAGGGCGACAGTGAGCACGCTCAAGCTGTGGGGTCGTGTACTGGAAAAAATTACTGTCACGGAGGAGGGCGGTGCCATTTCCGCACTTACGAAAGGTGACTTCCGTGCTACGGGCGCTGAGTACAGTGCACTGACCGGAGCGATTGACTACGTCAACGCGGTTCCCGGCATGCGTTTTTCACTCATTCTGTCCGAGCGGGATGACGGGGTTGTAAAAGGATCTCTGCGCACACTGCGCGATGATGTGGATGTGGCCAAAATGGCAGGTAAATTCCATGGTGGGGGGCATCGCAAAGCTGCGGGCTTCTCTCTGCAGGGGAGGTTACAGCCGGAAGTGCGCTGGAAGGTAGTGCCGCCACCTAGGGATGCTCCTGCTCTGTAGGTTCTTCATTGTCTTCCTCTTCGGTTCGTTTTTTTGTCTTTGTGGTTTCCTTGGCTTTTTCCGCAACCGGTGCGGGGGCTTCTTCCTTCTGCGCAGCTTTGTTTGATGCATACATGGAATGTGCGGGCAGTGTGACCGGAGGTGATTCTGCAGGTGCTTCCTCCACTGCAGGTTCTTCCGGTGCCGTTTTGGTGACGGATTCATCCACTTTCTCTGCAGAAGTTTCGGTAGACGGTAGGGTTACTGCAGGTAGTACATTTTTCTCTGCCGGTACGGGAGCCTGTTCCTTTGGAGGAGGAATGACTGTGTCACGCTCGTCCATAGGGTCTATGGCATCGAATGGATCTTCCACAGAGGATTCCTGCTCAGTTCCTGTTTCCACTGGAGGAACAGGCTGCTCTGTTTCATCGGAAACAACCGGCTGCGGTTCTGCTACAGCCACAATTTCCTGTGCATCTGTTGGTACATCCGTTACCGGCGCCAAAGCAGGCTCTTCTGCAGGTACATCCGGTGCGTTCGCTGCCACAGGTGCATCTGTTTGAGTAGCGGGTTCCAATTCCTGTGCCGGAGCAATCACTTCTGTTTTTGTAGCTTGTTCGGACAGCTTCGGAGTGGGATCTTCTGCAGGGGTAGACGCCATTGCCTTTTCTGCAGCTTCCTTTTCGTTTGATGCTTTCTCTTCCTTCGCTTTGTCCTCTACGGCTTTCTTCTCTCTTTTTGCTTCTTTTTTCCCTGCATTGGAGGACATCACTTCGTTGGGTTTGGTGGTAATAATTTCTGATTCTTCCGGGCTGGCCACTATCTGTATGGCTACGTGCTTGTTTCCCGCAAAGAAGATTCCCTGACCGACTTCGGAGTTCAGCAGCAGATACTTTTCGCCATCTGTGAGGTAGAAGAGTTTCTGCAGATTATCCACTGCGGTAGGGGATTGCTTGAGCAAAATCTGTAGCTGGGCATTGGATACAATGGGCTTCCCGTAGGGGGAGTTCACAAAGTCCTCTACGTCCTGCGTAATGGTTGTGACACCCAGGTAGTACTTCCGTGCGCGTTTTATGAGTCCGTACAAAAACTTGGCTGAGTCATCGTACTGCATGAGGTTCCAGGCCTCATCTATCACGAGCATTCTGCGCTTCATATCTGCGCGTATGCGGTTCCACAGAAAGTTGAGCACCACGTACATGGCGGCGGGACGCAGCGCTTCTTCGAGGTCACGAATCTGAAAGACAACGAGTTGGTTTTCCAGCTCGACATTGGTCTGCTTGTTAAAGAGTCCTGCGTAGCTTCCTTCCGTATACTTTTTGAGTGTTTGCGCCATGTTCTCCCCGCCTTCGGTTGTCATGAGCACATCCACAAGTTCGTGCATGGTGGGCAGATCTTTACCTGTGTAGTCCACCGCGTCCAGTGTGATGTCCTTGAGGGCGTAGGTATCCAGAATGGCTTTGTCCAAAATACCGTCTTCCGAAGGTGTGAGTGTTCCCAGCATCAGTTTGAACAGACCATGCAGTGCGATGATTGCAGCGCGGAGCACTTCACCGGGATTTGCGTCTTCTCCGCGTACCGCCTTTGGCAAGTCGAACGGGTTGATGCAGTTGCTGCTTTGCAGAGACATGGGGATGTAGGTTCCTCCCACGGTTTCCGCCAGAGCAACGTACTCATTTTCCGGGTCAATGATGAAAACTTCGGTTCCGAGCATCATGGAGCGCAGAATTTCCAGTTTGACCGTGAATGACTTACCTGCACCGGAAGTAGCGAACACCGTTGCATTTGCATTTGCAAGGTCAAATCGGTCAAAAATGACCAAGCTGTCATTGTGGCGATTGATTCCGTACATAATACCGTGGTCATCCGTGAGGTCCGAACTCGAGAATGGGAAACTGGCGGCGAGAGGACTGGTATTCATGTTGTGCGCTATCTCCAGTTCGTCCTGGCAGAAGGGCAGCGTACTCAACCATGCGTGTTCCATCTGAAACATGGCTGGCTTTGTCATCACCAGTTTGCCACCCAGGAGTGATTCCAGATCTGCCTCCATCTTCTTGAGTTTCTCTTCTTCTTCCGCATAGACGGTGATGTACATACCAAACTGGTAGAGCTTCTCCTGGCCGCGTGCGAGCAGATCGCGCAGTTCTTCTGCGTCCTGCAGAGCGGCTTCCAGAGTCGGGTCCCGTACAATACCTCTCTGCTCAAGCATGCGGATGGAAGAACGCATTTCAGCCACCTTCTTCCGGAGCATTTTCATAATCGCCTTATTGCTTACGGGGTAGATGAAATGCGCAATGTCCATTTCCGCATCGTAGTTGATGGTGGGGGAGAGCCAGTTGGGGAAAATATAATTCGGCCAGTTGTAGACAAAATAGGTTCGGGCAAAGGTGTTGTTGAGCACAATTTCATTGCGACGAACCTCCATGCCCGCCGGTGCAATAATATCCAGTGTTTTCTGTATGCCTTCTTCGTAGTGTTTGAGTGCCAGTTTCTCTTCCGGAGAAAGGCTGCTCTTACTTGTGTGCGTGCTGTGTGCCGCTGCTGCAGTTGCCGCTGTGGCGCCCTGTGGTTCCTGCTTGAGTCCCAGGAGATCATCGAGTGCGGTCATGAGCGAGCTCTTACGCTTTTTTTGCTTGGACTTTTTTTCCAGCTTTTGTTTCACGTTGTTGGTGTCTGTTTTTTTGTCCATGTATCAAAAGGCAGTAGAGTCAATGTAATCCCTCTATTGTAGCAGAAAATGCGGTTCTGAGCAATTTCGGTCTGTGGATTTAGAGGTCTTGAATATACCGTGTCCCAAAGATGTCTTTCTCCGCTTCTGAGCGGGTTGTACTGCGCTTTTTGAAGGATTTTCCTTCACCCAATATGTCCAGATTCTCTATACCGGGCAAATCCACCACTCTCAGGCCTGCTATGAGCACTTCACGGTTCCCTTCTATAGCCGTGAGACGCTCTTTGGCAATGTCCAGCAGTTCATCGAACCGGTCCAGTACATCTGTTGTCTGGCTGATTTGGGACTCTGTTTCGGCAAGTGCGGCTCCGGCTTTTGTACTCTGTTCCTGTAGTGATGCAGCGCGACCGTAATCTTCCTCCCGAAACACTTTACGCAGTTCAGATTCAAAGTCCCGCAATGCATCCTTTTCCTGTTCCCGCTTAGCCTCCAGTGTTTTTTTCTGTACTTCCAGTTCCGCGATCTTCCGTTGCGCAACACTGCCGACTGCCTTCAGAGAGGCAATATACTCATTGAGTGCTATTCCTCTGTTACTGGCGCGATTCAATACATCCACAATATCAATCTGCAAAATGGTTCCCAGTTCCTGGAGCAATGCAAATGTTTCACTGGTGGTGGGCAGAGACTGCCCCGCCAGTAATTTCTGCTGTGCCTGCACACCCAGCACCGCAGCCCGTACGGCAACAAAGGCACCCTGCGCAAGATAACTACTGGTAAAAATGCCCATGGGTGCACTGGGACGGGGGAGTGAAGTCATAACTGAAGAAGAAACATCGGAAGGTGTATTCTCCATTGAAGGTTCTTTGCCGTCAGAAGCGCCATTGCCCGAACTACAGGAAACGAGCAGGAGACTCAAAACAATGGCAGATAGACTTAATCGTTTCATCGTAGTATTATACATTTTTTTGTACAGTAGAACAAGAGTGTTCCATTTCTTTGTTCTTCTATTGCAGAAGTATTTTCGTCAAGAAGTAGGGTGGACAAATGTGCACACATTTTGTGTTCAAACAATGAGTATAACTTGTATGCAAGATCAAATTTTGTTTTCAAGTGGCATGTACTCCTATTAGTGCTACATTCAGCCATGTTCTCCGAGTATTTCTTTTGTTCAATATACGTCATATTTGATGCTTGAATCACTCACAAAGAAGGCACAAGTTGTGCTGCGTGACTCCTTCGGGGTAGCAGATGTGCCCTTAGAGTGGCACAGACCGCAGGACATCAGTCATGGGGATGCATCCAGTGCAGTGGCGCTACGTATAGCGAAACAAACCGGCAAAAAGCCCCGGGAAGTTGCAGAGGAGCTCTGCAATGCTCTTTCTGCAGTAGAGGAGGTGGAGAAGGCAGAGGTTGCGGGACCGGGGTATGTGAATGTGTGGCTTACGCCAGCTGCTCTTTTACAGGCGCTGAACGAAACACGGGAGGCATGTACGGCCCGGGTGAAGCGATCGGGTGAACAGCCGGTGATTGTGGAATACTCAGCCCCCAACATTGCAAAGCCCCTCGGCATTCATCATATTCTCTCGACAGTCATTGGGCAGTCTCTTGCCAATTTGCATCGTCACCTGGGGTATGAGGTCGTTGCAATCAACCACCTGGGTGACTGGGGAACACAATTCGGAAAGTTGGCCGTTGCCATGCAGTCCTGGAGTGAGAAGCCGGTTGAGGAATGTACATTGGATGAATTACTCGCGCTCTATGTGCGTTTTCATGAGGAAGCTGAAAAAGATGCTTCTCTGGATGACAAAGCGCGTGCGGCATTCAAGAAAATCGAGAGCGGGGATGCGGAACTCAGGGCATTCTGGAAGGAGGTTGTGCGGATTACCATGGAGCAACTCAATGTTCTGTACGCACGACTACACGTTTCCTTCGACTACACACACGGAGAGAGTTTCTACGAAGATAAAATGCAACCCATTCTGGAGGAGGGGAAGAAGAAGGGGGTTTTTAAAGAGGGAAGGGAGGGGGCGCTCATAGCGGAGTTTCCCGAAGAGACCAATCTTTCTCCGGCAATTGTACTGAAGGCAGACGATGCCACCATTTACTTCACACGCGATCTTGCCACTGCACGCTACCGGATAGATACGTTCCACCCCCGGGAAATGCTGTATGTGGTGGATATCGCCCAGGAATACTACTTTAAGCAGCTCTTTGCGGCGTTGGAACAGTTGGAATGGGAACTCCCGCACATGGAACATGTAGTGTTTGGCCGTATGGGTTTTGCGGACGGCCAGATGAGTACGCGGAAGGGAAACATAGTCCGTCTTGAGCATGTACTTGACGAAGCATTCAAACGCGCAGAGAAGGTTATACAGGACCATGGTGATGCCATTCAGACAGATGATCCCCATGCACTTGCGGAGATGATGGGAGTGGGTGCCGTGGTCTACAGCGTGCTCAGTCAGAATCGGAAAATGAATATGACTTTCGACTGGGAGAAAGCACTGAGCTTTGACGGGAACAGTGCACCCTATCTGCAGTACACACATGCACGTGCCCGGTCGGTCCTTCGCAAGGCAGATGAAGATGTATCCGACTTTCCAACTTCTCTGCAAACGCTCGTGGAGAAGGAGCGCACACTCGTAGGAACCCTGCTGGAGTTTTCCCGCATTCTAGAAGAGGCACGTGTTACACGCATGCCGCATACCCTGGCGAATTACCTCTACAGACTCTGCCAGGACTATAACGCGTTCTACAACGACCTTCCCATTCTGAAAGCCGAAGGGCCTTCCCGGCCTCTGCGGCTTGCGCTCACACAGTGCACCGCGTCTGTACTGAAAGCCGGAGCAGAAATACTTACTCTCCGCGTACCGGAGTGCATGTAATTACTCTTCCCCTCTTTTCCATGTCTCCCTACCGTTCTCGCCGCCGCCGCAGACATCTCGATACACGCTCTACGGTCGCGTTCCTGCTTGTTGCCTGCTTCGGCATTCTCTTTGTGGGTTGCGGTGCTCCGCCTCCCGAAAAGGAACCCGCAGAAGAGTTTGCCTTTACAGAAGAGGATGTTGCCCGGTTCCGGGAATTGGTTATGGAGGGAGAGGAAGGTATGCCTGTGGTACAGGAACCTCATCTGATGGCGGAAGAAACAGGGGAGAATAGCGGTACTCCGGTGTTGGATCTTTCACAGGTCAGCTCCTACAACGCCGTCCGCTCCGGTAATTCCGGAGAGGATGTGTACCGTGTCACGAATGCATTCCTGAACATGCGCGCAGAACCCAAAGTGACTGTCGAACAGGTGGATAGGTTGGTAAAAGGAGACGTACTGACAGTGTTGGGTTTTGAGAATGCTGTTTGGGCTCATGTACGCCTGCCCAACGCGCGTGAGGGATACGTCTCTACGCGGTACATTGCGAAGATGATTTCCGAAGAGGGACTTGCCGCAGAGAAGGAGAAATTTAAGGGGCAGTACTTTGTAAACTTCGGTTTTTTGAACGTTCGTAAAGATGCGGATGCTCAGAGTGAAAAAATTGGTGAATTACAGGGGCAAACCCTGGTGAAGCCTCTGAGTATGGATGCGGTATGGGCGCGTATACCCTTTGAGGGAAAGGAAGGGTACGTGGCTGTGGAGTACCTCCAGCCGTTCCTGCCCAACTTTCTCGTACGTCAGCAGACATATCATCTGCCTGTACTGCAGTACCGTATGGATCGTGAAGGCATGGGTGATGTGCTCGTAAAGCACATAGGACGACTCAAACAGGAAGGCGTGCATATTCTTACCTTCCGGGATTTTAAAGATTTGCTCTTAAGTCAGGAAGAACGCGACGTACGTCTGGAACCGAAGAGTGTCGTACTGAGCGTATCGGGAATTTCGGCTTCCAACATCAAAGATGTATCGGACATCCTTCGTGCGAGCGGTGTTTCTGCCACCTTCTTCATCGGCACCAACAGCATTGGGGCGGATGGCATTACAACACAGCATCTGCTTACGCTCATAGCCAATGGTCATGATGTGCAGTCTGCGGGACACACCGGAGATGATTTGCGGTCGTACACGAATGCGCAAATCGATCTGGAGCTCAAGCAGTCGCGGAAACTGCTGGAGCAGGCAACCGGAAAATCTGTGTTTGCCATTGCCTACCCGGGTGGTGGTGTAAACGACCGCGTAGAAAATCTTGCAGCCGAAGCGGGGTACCTGTTGGGTGTTGGTTCCAAGCCGGTGCCGTCCTTCTCTCGTACGGAACTGCTACAACTGCCAAGCTACCAGGTTACTTCCAGCATGTCGGATGCCGATGTGCTGAGTATTGTGGTGGGGGAGTGACCATAATCCCTTGCTTTTCTGCCCTACTGTTTCTTCATTGCGAAGATGTAGAGATGCAAAGAGACATGTCTTCCTTCCGCCCAAACGACGGAGTGAATAGAGCAGAGGCCGCGCAGATTATATTTAAATCGCTTTGAATACATGGATACATTGTTACATGGCTACATGGCTACATGGTTCGCAGAGCGTTACGCAGGGTGCTTCTGTATTACACTCGTAGTTTTGTCTTTGTGTATTGAATGAGAGAATTGATCTCCCGGGGAAGCTTTTGAAGTTCTGTGAAAAATGGAATGCAAT
>Ga0210057_1002827_pt1 | contig 24462 bp, 26 predicted proteins | sample CryGeyCG2114_010_2_FD_183968 | JGI IMG/M metagenome (GOLD analysis project Ga0210057, IMG submission 183968) | Groundwater microbial communities from aquifer - Crystal Geyser CG10_big_fil_rev_8/21/14_0.10 (SPAdes) (version 2) | ecosystem: Environmental > Aquatic > Deep subsurface > Groundwater ...
ACATCTTCGTTCGCTCAAGGGGCGTCTAGCCATTAACTAACTGTGTAATAACACATCGGGCAGAAGACGTCCCCTTTGTTTTTAAATCATTTATAAAAACCAATACAACATTTCTTCACTTTAAGACAATATTGACATAATTACTAATTTTTTCTATAATTTGTAATCAAGTCTGCTACAGTGGCAGGCCTGGTGACAACCCCCAAAACCCAGAAAATGGGAAGGGCGGAACAGATGGACAACAGACTCGGTGCGATGGCCTTCTATAACCCCAATGGCTTTGTGCCTGCTTTCAATCATGCAAAGGCTTTTGCTGGTGATGGCGGTCATGTTGGTACAATGCTGGACGTAGTGGACGCCAGGCTGGCAACGGAGCCGAGTATGGCTCCTTGGCAGCAATACTACACCACCATGTCGGCAGAGTATGTCGGTATCTCACGAAGTGGTGAAGCGATCGTCATCGTGGCTCACGGTATCGGACCGATGGCTACTCTGGACGGAGTGCTGAAGGCCTACAGCTTTCAGTTCAAAGACAAGTCTAGAAATCGACATGGTGGTCGAATTACCAAAAATGAGTTTCTCCGACTCGAAAGTGGCTACTATGGGGATGTTACAATCATTCCGTTGGCAGAAATCTGGGCTCGTCGACCGTATCAGTTCAGTGGTCACCCGATCACTCGAGTAGAGCTGGGAAACGAGCCGCTCTGGCAGGCTCGACTGGGCCCACGCTGGAAAGAGCTCTGCCGCAAGCAAGAAGCAATGGCTGACAAGTGGTCTATGAATGAGGGCAAGGAACCCTACTTCCTGCCATGCGTTATATCCATGGACTGTACGACGAACTGTAGTTACGCCAGCTCAAGAATGTTTATCCACCACCTGAGTCAAGCTCCAGACACGGCGATCGGACACCTGCTCAGCACCGGCAGCTTGGGTGTAAATCACCATCAGTATTGGGGACAAGACTATGAAAATGACATGGAATTTCGGAGCAGCCTGACCCTGGATGTCAACTGCCACGACTGGTGTGATGGTACTCGAATGATCGGTGTTCGCGCCGAACAGGTCGAAGACATTCACCCTGGTCTCCCTGATCATAACGACCTGGTTAAGCGGCATCTCAAGAAGCTGCTGATCCAGAATCCGGGAGGAACGACCAATACCAGAATTGGATTTCACCATCTGATTCAGGTCGGTGATAGGCTGTTCTCGGATTATCCCAAGAAGGGAGACTCCATGGACAGTCATGAACCGAAATTCCTGGTGACAAGCGCAATGGAACTCCCTGGAGGACCAAAGATCTTGACTACCGAGATTACTGGCTACTACGGACTTTTCACCTACCCCGTTAGTGAAGTACGAAGAATGGCGCCGCCGGATGCCAATGCCTACATGATCGACAACCCAAATTTCGAGCTGGTGGATGAGGGAAGTCCGAAGAATCACACGGCAGAAGTAACCTTCTTCCGTGTGGAGATCGACACTTCCATGCGAGTGATGAAAAGGGCGGAGGTGTATCGTGACTTTGACTTGATGATGGCACTGGTTGACTAAAAATTAACGAATATCCTTGACCGTTCAAAATGGACGGTTTTTTGACACATAAAAATATCGGCGCAAAACCTATTTACAAAATTAACATTTTCCATTATACTGGTCTTATATTAACATTATTAAGAAACTATATGGCAAAGAATACAAAAATTACCTCAAAGGATTTAGATGAAATAAAAAATAGTCTAATGACAGAAAAAAAACACCTTGAAAAAGAACTGGAAAAGATTGCTGTCAAAAATCCAAATACTGATGATGATTACGAGGCAAAATTTACAGATGTTGGCAGTGACGAAAGTGATAATGTGTCAGAAGTGGCTCAATATTCTTTGGACAAATCGCTGGAACAAACGCTAGAAAAAGCCCTAAGAGATGTAAACAAAGCTCTTAGCAATTTAGATAGCAAAGACTATGGCCAATGTAAATACTGCAAGCAACCAATCGATGTGGCTAGACTCAAAGCTCGTCCAACTTCAAGCGCTTGTGTCACATGTAAAACAAAATTAAAAGCTTTATAAATGTTGTTATCTCCGCGTTTATTTCGACTCAATCGAGATAAAAAAAATATTTTTTTCTACTACCTGGCAGCATCATTGGCATTACTGGTCATTGATAGGGTCAGTAAACTGTCTGCACTTGAAAAACTCCAGGACTCTCCCGGAGTTTTTGTTGATTTGGGATCAAAGATAACTGTTGGACTGAAGCTTTCCCTCAATCAGGCTCTAGCTCTCTCCATCCCAATGCCGCAATGGCTGATAATCGGCCTGTCTGTGTTTTTTTTATCATTAATTGGGTTCGTAATTTCCAAGTTGGTAGATAAAAATCAAATGCACTTGGCCGGCTGGTGGTATTTGCTTTTGGTCTTAGCGATCAGTAATCTTTATGATAGAATTATATATACGGGGGTGATCGACTTTTTATCTGTGAATATAAATAATTGGTACTCAACCATATTCAATTTTGCGGATGTGGTAATTGTGGTAACGATCATGGTGATAATTAAGACGTTAATAACAAATCAGAAATAATCAATAATAAATTACAAATAAAACAAATAATCGTAAACCGACAAAGACGACTAATACTACAATTATCTTTGCTGGTTGGTAAACAATTTGTAATTTGGTAATCAATATGAATAAAAAATTGAAATATAGTCTCTTTTTTTTACTACTTGGTTTTTTGGCTGTCACTTTTACACTAGTAAATGCGGCACCCACTAAAGAAATTGAGGTGGTAATGTTCGTGGGTGAAGGATGTCCTCATTGTGCCAAACTGAAAGAAGCCTTTTCCTCATTGCAACAGTCTGACTTCCCACAAGCGCGGCTGATCGAGTATGAAGTTTATCATAACACCGACAATCAACTACTCTTTGCTCAATATGGCAAAGTATTTGGGGTCAGAACTGATGGCGTGCCAATAACTTTTATTGGTAATGAAGTAATTGACGGGGAAAATGTTGAAGCTCTCCGTGATGAACTAAAAAAATGCAGCCAAGTACCCTGTCCGACACCAACACAACTATTCGAAGAGAAAAAGAAGGACTTGGATCTAACAGAAGTAAACACCACACCAGCGAACCAAGACAATTATACAGCCATAGGCTGGGTGGTAATTATCATGATAGTCTTGATTATCTTCGTGGTTGTAATTACACAAATGAAGGGGAAGTCAAATAAGCAGAAATAACGAGTTGCGAATTTACCCATGCACCATAAAAGTATAGAACACAACGAATTGACTAATTTGCGAATTAATGAAATAAGATTTTACTAATTACCCTCTCATATATGACAACAAGTATTGCGTTGCCGGCAATAATCGGGGCGGCCATGGTTGATTCGATCAATCCGTGCGCGTTTGCTGTTTTAATTTTTTTGTTAACTTATTTAATTGCGTTAAAACTGAAGCAAAAGATACTACTAGTTGGTGCGGTTTACATATTGACGGTTTATGTTGTCTACTTCTTAGCCGGCTTAGGTTTATTGTCAATCTTGGCTTCAACTTCAATCACAGCCTGGATATATTATTTAGCTGGGGGACTGGTAGTTTTGCTGGGATTAATTAATATCAAAGACGTAGTGTTGAAAAAAGAGGCTACACTTAAAATCCCAACCAGTAAAAAGGCGGTAATCGAAAAATGGGTAAAAAAAACTTCTGTTCCAGCAGCAATAATTCTAGGATTCCTGGTTTCGGCTTTTGAACTGCCTTGTACGGGAGGCATTTATCTGGCGATATTAACTGTCCTGGGTCGAGAAGGATTAACTTTCAAGCCGATTGTCTATTTGATGATTTATAATCTATTCTTTATTCTACCTTTAATTATAATTTGGTTGATTATCTATTTTGGAAATACGTCAGAAGAAATAAGCGGGTGGTATCAAAAAAACAAAAATGTTCTACGACTTATAATGGGTGTCGGAATGGTCGTTCTTGGTGCGTTGATGTTGGGCGGAGTGATTTAGGTTTTACAAAATCATATAAGATAAAGTTTTACAAAAATTTGCCCCCAAACCATACTTGCTGACAAGTGATTTTATTTCACATATAAGTTCTGGAGATTATCGTATCACTATGAGAGAGAGCCTAACAAAAAATGTTTACAATCAAATACTGTCAGAATATAATTTGGGTGAGCTAAAAAAATCAAAAGTCTTCACTCACGGAAGTGTACAGACAAATGTATTGCTTCAAACCCAAAAAGGATCAGTAGTATTGAGATATTATAAAAGCAGATCAAAAAAATCAGTTGAGTTTGAAATTAATCTGATTAAATTTTTAGTAAAACATGAATTTCCGTGTCCAGCTCCAATAAAAAATAAAGCTGGTAAGTTTATTGGATCCCTGGAAAACAGATCTTATGTTATTTTTGAATATATAGACGGTGTACATCTGAAAAAACCGAGTGAAGTACAAAAAAAGCAGTTGGTGCAAAAAGTAGCAGAATTACAAAACATAGTGGGGAAGTATTGTCCGCCAAACAAAGGAAGTCGGTGGAATTATAATGTAAAACTTTGTAAAAAGTTGTCACAGAGCAAAGCCAAGGAGCTTGGGACTAAAAATGCTAAAGAAAAATTGAAATGGTATCAGGCGGCGCTTGGAAATTTGCATCTGCCCAGTAATTTACCAAAAGGGGTGTGTCATTGTGACTTTCACTTTGCGAACATTCTGTTCAAAAATAGTAAATTCAAAGCGTTGATTGATTTTGATGATGCCAACTATACATACAAAATATTTGATCTGGCTGCCATAATGGATCCATTTGTATCTGCCTTCAATCATAATACATGGAAGAAGTTCAAGAAAGATCAAAATGTTTTCAACTTTTCCGAAACAAAGAAAATCGTGGCCCACTACCAAAAATATCGGCCATTGAATGACAATGAAAAGCGACATTTGTTCGATGTATTCAAGCTGGTAATCCTCATCTACTGCCTATGGAACTTTTTCGAAGGAGAGGCAAGTGATTTCTTTGAAAGACGGAAGATTGAATATTTGGATAGTCTTGGGAAGGAAATTTTTTATCAGGAAATCTTTATGTAAAGCGCGCTGGAAACGGGCTTTTTTGATATCAAAAAAACAGCGCTCATTAGCGTTGTTTTAATCTTCAGACATGTTGAACTGGGAACTGGTGTCGATGTTGTTCTGATCTTCAAAATCGCTAGCGACATGCAGGAGTTTATCCATTTCACGAGAATTAATTACGACCGACACGATCGGAGTTTGCGGATCTTGGCCGGGAATAATTAGAAAGTTCAAAACAAACAGGACTCGAGCGGCCAAAATCACATCAAATCCCACCAAGTGAATCGGCAAAAAATCATTGAGTTCTGGCGTCCCCTCTAATTCTGTTTCGAGGCAGGCCTGTCGTTCGAAATACTCATCGTTGATTTCGATTCTATATTTGAACATCCAGCCTCCTTTGGTGACTGTATCCATGCATTAATATTATATATTATTGGCTGTTTCGTCAATTTGATGGAATCATTTTTCAAAAAAACAGCGCTCATTAGCGTTGTTTTAAATTTTAAACGATATCTGAACGAAAAACTCTTCGATGTTCGGTCGGGAAGAATCGCTGTTCGATCCAACGTAGAGCCATCAGGCTAAGAAAGAAACTTCCTAGTAGAATGAAAAAATATATTAGAGTAACTGCGTCGTTCTCCGGCAAATAGACGTTGTAATAATAATTCCAGTCATACCCGACCTTGGCGAACTTCGTAGTCAGAAAATAGAAAACGCTACCAAGTGCCAAGCAAATCACAGCGTAAATGACAATGAATGACAAGAGATACCGCGAGAGGACTCCCATAACGCCCCAGAAACCTCGAACTGGCTGTGTCATGCTGACTCCTGTTTTCCAGATTCCTCGTTATTTTAGGTTAAATCATTGGGATTAATCTTTACTCCAGACTTATCATTGATGATCTTCAAAAGTAGGACAACCAAAGACATTTGTTCCTGGCCACATAAGCCAAAGTAGTGAATGGAGTGCACTCGGTCAGGATTGAGGCTGGCAAACTTGTTGGCCGCCAAGACGTCTTTTTCTTTCAAATGTGCCACGACGATAATTGTCTGTTTTGTTTCTTCAAGCAGACGCTTGGCGTTCTCAATTGAGTCAGTCACAGCAATGTCGGCTTCAACTTGCTCAGAGGAAACCGGCTGCTCGACAGAAATGGCACCAAAGGCAGAAAAAACCTGAGCGATGGCCATTTTTAGCGGTTTACTCGACGCTGGTCGAGAAAGATCGACATAAATCGTGAGTTGACTCATATTGCCTCCGGCTGGTGGTGGGGTAGGACAATATATGTTACCATCTTAATTTGATTCTGTCAACAATAGGGCTAAAATAACTAATTGTGATAAAATAGTAGTAATTATTCTAATTATACTAATCATACAAATTAATCCAATCTATTTATAAGAATAAAGGTACGAATTGGCTGTATTAGTAAATTGAGGATTAGATATTTTTCATAATAATTATGCGCCAAAGGATGTATCCGTCTTCTGGCGAAAATCAATCAGTTCAAACGGAATAATTTAATTACATTTTTTTCGACATCATGATTCACAAAGTATTTTCTGTCACCCACAGAGGGCTGGATGGCCATCTAGTAGAAATTGAAGCTGGCATCTCCTATGAAATGCCTAATTTTATAATTGTTGGGTTGCCAGATGCTGCGGTACAAGAGGCTAAAGAACGGGTGAAGCATGCACTGATCAATAGTGGTTTTGCATTTCCTAAAAGGAGAATAACTATTAATTTAGCTCCGGCTGATATAAAAAAAGAAGGTCCGGCATTTGACCTCGCTTTGGCGCTGTCGATCCTGATGTGCAGTAATCAGATGAGTGTTGATTTGAGTAAATCTCTTTTTGTGGGTGAGCTGGCTCTAGATGGTAGTCTTAGACCGACAAAAGGAATATTGCCGGCGGCGATCTTTGCCAAGAAGCACGGCTTTGGAAATATCTTTGTACCACCGCACAACCAAGATGAAGCGGCACTGGTTAGTGGAATAAAAGTAATTCCGGTACCAGACCTCAAATCAGTGGTCAATCATTTGAATCAGATAAGTATAATTAATGAAACATTAAGAACTAAGGTTGGCCAGCAAAAGCAAGAATACGACTCGGACATGAAATATGTAAAGGGACAAGACCAAGCAAAGCGGGCACTAGAAATTGCAGCGTCTGGGGCTCATAACATTCTGATGAGTGGACCGCCGGGATCAGGAAAAACTTTGCTGGCTAGAACGTTGCCAACAATTTTACCGGAGCTAAGTGATGAAGAAATTTTGGAAGTCACTAAAATATATTCAATTGCTGGTTTACTCAGCAGAGAACAACCCGTGATAAAAATTCGGCCATTTCGAGCACCACATCACAGCAGCTCCGGAGTAGCGCTTGTCGGTGGAGGAACCAATCCTAAACCGGGAGAAATATCTTTGGCTCATCGCGGAATTTTATTTTTGGATGAACTACCGGAGTTCCCAAGATCTGCACTGGAACATTTGAGACAACCATTGGAAGACGGAATCATTGCAATTTCCAGAGCCCAGGGAACGTTCCAATATCCGGCTAGGTTTATATTGGTGGCCAGTCAGAATCCATGCCCCTGTGGTTACGCCACTGATCCGGAAAGAGAATGTACTTGCAGCATGAATCAAAGAATTCAATACAAAAAAAAGATTTCTGGACCGCTCCTAGATCGAATTGATCTACATATGGAGGTGCCAAGAGTCCCGATTGAAAAAATCCAAACTGATGAAGAGGCTGAGTCGTCGGCGACGATTAGAGACCGAGTAAAAATTGCTCACGACATCCAACACAAACGGTTTGAAGGTTTAAACATTAATTATAACAGCGAAATGAGGCCGCAAGATTTGAATCGGTTTTGTGAACTAAACCATGATACCAGAAAACTACTCAAACAAGCGGCAGAAAAAATGCACTTAACGACCAGATCGTATTATAGAATCATTAAACTGGCCAGAACAATTGCTGATTTGGAACAAAATCAAAATATTGAAACTAAGCATATTGCAGAGGCGCTGCAGTATAGACAGCAAAGCTAGCTCTTGGTAAATTGGTAATTAGTAACTGGTAATTAATACTGAGTGGGAATTGTAACAGCCGATGAAAATATAAACCTGCGTGTTTCACTCAGGTTTTTGAGAATTCGATTATTGCAAGGTTTCAGCAAAGGTTGTTCAAATTACTTTACGATAAACTGTAATTCACCAACCTTCCTACCTGCCTGTTAGTAATAAATTTACAAAAAACATAGGTTTGTTATAATTAACGTATATGAATAATACAAACAAACAAACAGAAACGGAAAACTATGACTGGGATATAAATGAACTAAAAAGACTTTTTCAAGAGGCAAAAAAAGCCGAAGATGAAGAAAAAAAACAAATGATGGACACACAATGTCAACCAGTTTTAAATTCCTAGAAAGGCAGCATGTATTACTTGATACATGCATTCTAGCAAACGCACTAAAGTATAGTGAATCTCAATATTTTGATGATTTTTTTAATATTCTAAAAAGTAATCATGCGACACCTGTGATTAATGAGTTTGTTCAATTTGAATTTTTGCGAGGCTGTAAAACAAAAAAATATTCTAGCAAAACTAGCCGTTCTAAATAAGCTATCAGAGGCTACACTTCCACTAATGCCCAACATTTATAAAAACGCAATTGAAATATCAAATATTTATTCAAATAAGAGTAACAATGGGATTTCTTTTGTTGACTGTTACTTATCAGCCTTTTTAAAACTTCATTCTAAAACTTTATTATTGGCAACAATAAACAACAAAGATTTCCCACAAATCATCCACGACAGACTAAATGTTTTGACAATTGACACAAAGGAAGAAATTATCAACATTGGCTTTTATAAATTTAATGAAGACAGCTTTAATCAGCACTATAGTTCAATCAGATAAACAAAAACCGCGCTTAGAAGCGCTGTTTTTATTTGAATATTTTTTTACTGGATGTAACTTAGTGGGTTCTTCTTCACGCCGTTAACGCGAACTTCAAAGTGAAGGTGGGTGCCGGTAGACCAACCGGTAGTACCCATCATACCCAAAGACTGGCCGCGAGAAACGGTTTGACCCTGAGTGACGTGAAATTTACTAAGGTGAGCATACAGGGTTACAATTCCATTACCATGGTCGACCATAACCATATTTCCGTAACCATTCCCCCAACCGACACGGGTAACGACACCGGCATCGGCAGCCAAAATCGGTGAACTATAATCACCATCAATATCCAAACCGGCATGACGCCAACTAAAATACTGAGTAATCACGCGCCAAGTTGTTGGCCAAACCATCTTCCCGGTACCAACCGATGATCCGCGAGGTGCGGTCTCCAGAGTGGTGGGTTGCAGAATCTTGGACAAACTAACATCAGGAATAGCAGCATATTGGTTGGTGCTACGAGAAACAATGGTTGGTGCTGGGCGTTCACCACCTGGGATAATTAAATCCTGACCAATCACAATCTGACCATCTTCGGATAAGTTGTTATAAGAGGTAATTTTTTCTGATTCCACACTATATTTCAGAGCCAAGCTTTGAACCGTATCACCACGAGCAACTTGATGCTGTACGCCGCTCACGGGCAAAACGGTTAAACTCATTCCGGGTTTAATAACACTGCGTTCAGTTAAATTATTTGCCCACAGAATGGTATTAATACTAACATTATATCGTTTGGCAATAGTTGAAATCGTTTCGCCCGAAGCCACATTGTGCTCTACTGTTTGATTGCGAGAGGCAATAGAAATTTCGGTTTCAGTAATGTTTGGTTTGACAATGGCAGAACCACCAGAGGTAACCGATGACAAGCCCTCAGCCAACTGTTCCTCAGTCACAGAGTTGTCGTCTAAAATTAAGCTACGACTGTTGATCTGACTACCAGTATCTAAATAACTTAGTACTTTTTCTTCTGGATTGACTGTGGCTTTTTCTTCAACCAGCTGGAATCGCTCTTCATTGTTAAAAATGCCATAGACCACTGTTTGTTCACCAAAGTTTTCAGCTCGAGTTTCTTTGGCACTGATATTACCGACAAAAACAAATAGAGACATGACAACAATTAAAACGTGGACAATATATTTTTTGGTCAAAATAGCAAACACTCGACTACGGGCAGGACCAACGAATCCGAGAAATCGTCGTTTGAAAAAGTTGTAAATGCGATAAAGTGGAATCAAAGTATATCGAGCTAACTTGTCTATAATAACCGAAAATGGACGCCCGACATAGGTCAATCCTTTTTTGCTTAGATTAAGTATTTTTTTTAAACCACGGATGATAAAAATGACTAATTTAAGTGCATTCTTATTGATGTGACTCATATGTAAATATTGCTAATTTATATAGGTTCATTAAAAATCATAGCAGGTTTTGGGGAGACAGTCAATTGATCAAAGTGGGCTTTTATGAATAAAAAAAGTACTGAATATTATCAGTACTTACAAACTTCTAGCCCTTGCGACCAGCCGGACGCAGAGGCTCAACGTGATCACCCGGCTCCAACACTTCATTGAGCTGTACCTGACGAGGCTCAACTCCCTGACGATGCAGAATAACGGTCTGAACCTTGGTTGGGATCCCTTGGGAAACTCGAGCTACTCGCATAACGTCACCAACAGTCATCATCCCACCCTGTCGGCGAAGAGCATACTTGACGTTGGTAGAATCACCAAATGAAACAAAGACCTCATTATTGGCAATAGCCTCCTCACGATCAGCAACATGAGTGTCTCTAGCCATCTTCTTCCTCCTATGGTTGTTTTTGGCCAGCTTCAATCAATGTCATCATTTATAGAGGCAATCTCAAGGCTCGAGCTGAGCCTCGCTTCATATCAATTTGAATTTCACAATAGTTCAAACAATCGACAAGATAAACATATAAAGTTGATAGCATCAAACCGGAAATAAGATTATTCATGGGAACCAACTGAGGAGAGCTAACCACTTGAATATCACAACCAATATCGTGAGGGTGGTCACCTTCGGCTTCAGCAATCTCCGGATGATATCTGGTGATTGTCGGCTTCAAAGCGTTACCGTCTTTTTTTACGAAGACAATGACATTACCATCAGTATACTCATTACCACCCGTGATCAAACAAATATTATCGAGCGCTTCGCATCGAGCTCCAACCAAACGCCGAGTACTATGATTGTCAACGCACAGAAGAACTACATCACCTTCATTAATAACCATATTGACGTTGGCATCACCAACATACTCACCGATGTATTTGATTGTCAATTGGGGAAAAACCTCTCTAAGCTCAGTAGCTCGAACCTCAGCCTTGTTGCCGATATGTCGAAAACTCTGGCGGGAGAGATTTTTGGGCTCAAAAGAGTCGCCATCAACCAAGGTTACAACGGTATCAGAATAATCAGAATATGTCAAGTAACGTAACAGTGGGGGCAACAAATACTCGGCAATGCCGCCAAGTCCAATGACTTTTAGTGTTTGCATGATGTCTCTTCTCCAGCACCCAGTAGTGAGACATTATGAATAGTCGCAGGAGGAGAAGACGACGATGGGCGGGGAAAAACCCGACTGACACCGTCCTTGATATTTTCCCAAGCTGAAGATTTTGCAACTTGCCCAAACCACCCCTTGGGGAAACCACACTTGCGCCAAGAAACATCACTGGTGCCAGGACAATCAAGTTGGTAACGATAACGACCACTCTCGATTCTAAAGGTACTGGTCCGTTCCGGAACGGCCACAATATGACTCATGGTCTCTGGAATTGGCGCAGCGGCTGAGTCTTCTTCATCAGCTCGCTTGGCATACCAAGGCTTGATCTTGCGCAGTCCGCAGATAAAATCAGCCGGTTCAACCGGGAAGCGAACATGATTGACGACAATCGAAGCGGCGACAGAAAAGTTCCCTTCATTAATCCGACCAACCGTAAAATGGATACCGTTGAAAAAATCTTCATCATGACGGTCTGTGCCTGAATGGTAAGCGTTCATGGTATGGTGAGAATGAATCGAACCGATGAGGACATAACCGGGAACATCTGGTCTATGCTCATAATCAATATTGCAGCTACTAACCCTTTGCTTTGGAACATACAAAAGAAATCGCTTCTCTTCTCGATGATAATAAATCAACACTCCGGATTCCGCTGAGAATCTCTTGTAGGCAGCAAAAAAGAAGTTAAAACACTGCGCAAACTTCTTTGCCGGCAATGGCCTAATACCGATGCGGGCATATTCTTGTAAAACTTCCAAAGAACTTTGCTGTAGTGTCTGGCAATAATCAACGCGGATCATGGCGGTAATCAATGGAGAAAGCCAACGGAGAAAGATACCATTTTCACCAACAACATAACAGGTTTGATCAGGATAATTGACACCCGGGTTAGCAATAATAACCGGTACGCTCATACAACCTCCTCACTCCTGAGTTTGGCCGGTAAGACGAGCAATCAAAGAGTCGTAATCAGCCGCAATATGACCGGCAACGTCAACCTGATCCAAACCGCTTTGCAATCTTTGACTCACTGCATCCTTGATGCTGCGCAGAACCAGCTGATCAACATACTTGGCGAGTGAACCGGGATCGTAAGACTCTTCCAAAGTCAACTCACGACAACGACGAAGATAGAAAGTGCGGATGGTTTCCAGAAACCGTTCCAGAGAAGCTTCAACCATCTGGTCAGAACGATAACCGTTTTTAATGTAACGACTGAAAACCGGGCCCATCCCAGAAACCAAATCATCACCCAAATCAAGAACCGTACTTCGAACAATATCACTAACATCAACCGCAATGCTCACATCGGTTGGCTGAGCACGATTAATATGCTCACTAACGGTACCGATTGGATCCCAATCAAGATGGAGCACGAAATTGGGGTCTTCCATAGAATGCCGATGCCACGTAGCAATTGACTGCAGCTGCGGGAAGCGGTTGGCATATTTAAGGTAAGATTGAGGCAGGTGATTGTTGAAACGACTGGACCAGTAGTACTGAAGAATCTCTCTGATCTGACCACTGACAGTACGAGCTTGAACATTCGGCATTCGCAAACAGATGTTGCCACTAGAACCAATATTAGGCAAGTTGTAACCACAAACAACATCATCCAATGAGGTCAAAGCTTCGTTGCGATAAAACACCTGGACATTATTGATCTGAGCCATTCCGTTTACAAAGTGAATGATAAAAACAACGTAAGGAAGAGCTACTTGAATAGCGGCAGTATCACGACCAATGAGAAATTCAGCCTTGTTGTATTGACCATTATGATTCAAATCCATATCTAAGAAGCTTTCAGTAAAGATAAGGCTGCGAATAGTTGGACGCTGCTCGATAACAACACTCAAATGATTGCCACGGCGAACCATGAAACGAGTACCATCAGGAATCGGTTCTGTTGTATTGGTCAAACCATCGCCCTGACTCTCGATATAGCTGGCCAAACGGCGATTAAGCTTGCCTGACATGGTTTCAACTTGATCTTCCAGTCGCCCCATAAACAGACCCTTGAATTCTTTGGAGCATGTACGCAGAGCGTGCTGAACCGATTCGCGGGAAACCCGTGTCAAGACCTGATGGGAATCACTCATGACAGAAAGCGCAGTTGTATCGTTTCTGGCCTTGTCAGCAGCTCGACCAAATGTCTGAACGTTGCTGTCAAGGTAGGCACTCAGAGCCGCTTCTCCCGGAGGCGCAAAGCCGTTCCAGGTTTCGGCTGTCAACACTGGCTCCAAAACATCTCTAACATTGCGTTCCAAGCCGGAACGACCGGTCAGCAACTCCAAGGTGTCAGGTACTGTATGCTCGGCCAATACTGCGCGGTGAAAATCGCCATTGTTGAGACGTTCATCTTGAACGATGCGAACACCTCGACGACTAACAATGACTGTCGGATCGTCAAAAATCAGATTACCGGCAATATAACGGCGAACGGCCACCGCTCGGAAAGCACTTTCGATCCACACGACAACATGTCGTAAACCCAAACCAGCGAAGAACATAAAGACTGAGAGCAAAGCAATACCACTATCAGCAACAAGAATCAGAAAACTATAATTACCAATAAGGTTGTTGCCCTTATCGGCAAAATCACTTTCGATCTTCATGATAATTTCATTGAACATCTCTTTGTCTTCGACTTGATAATCATGAACGGAACCTCGAGCACTAAACTTGACTACACCGGACTGATCCTTAATTTCATGCACCCTGGCCATAAACTCTTTTTGTCGCTGCTCAAACTTTTTACCATAACTATGTGAAATAATTAATGGTGTTACAATCTGCAGCAAGATAATACCAGCCATTGAATAGATAAGCCATGGTATTTTTCGCAATCTAAGAAATCGGTATGTAGTAATGGCGGCACCAAGCATCAGAAAAACCAAAAGCCAAACCATCGTACGATGAGTAAAATTGGTCTTCCAACTGAGAAAACTATCGTGAAGAGTCTTGGTCAAAATGGGATTAACCACATCTGTAATTTGCGGAAATTCAACATAGCCATAATTAAAAAAATGACTAAAGTTAACGGGCAAATCACGAGCTTTGATATACTCAGGTTCATTAATGATCAAATAGGAAGACATTTCCTGATCAAATGAAGAATTGTTCAAGTACAAGGCATAATAAGAACCGATCAAAAACAAAATGCTCAGATGAAAAACAACAAGAGCGGTAATCCAACAAAAATTCTTTGTTTGTTCCATGGTTTCCTCCGGAGCTTGTCGGTTTTGTGTTGTCAAAAAACTGAAAGGAACTCTTATTCGATAAATTTACGAATTAATGATTTCCCTTTTTTACGCTTAAACTTAACATAAATTATATTTTTTGTCAATATCCCCATGTTTAACTGTGAGAAAAAAATAGATTGCCTAATTTAAGGAAAATAATTAATCTCTTGCTTTTTTTCTAAATCTGTAGTATAATAATAGCGACTTAATAATATTTTGTTAAAAGAACATTTCACTATGTCTAACCGGCACTTGGCGCGGACTATTGCCATGCAAACGCTATTTGAGTGGGATTTCAAGGGGCAACCGAAAGACTCCTTGCCTGATTTTATTGATTACAATTATAAAGAATTTGCTCCAGAGGAAGCTGATCACAGTTTTACTCGAAAAATTGTAACCGGTGTACTCAAGAATCATAAAAAGATCGATAAAATGATTCAAAAGTATGCTCCAGAATGGCCATTGGATCAAATAACAAATGTTGATCGCAACATCTTGCGCATTGGTATTTATGAATTGTCATTTGATACAGATATTCCATCAAAAGTAGCAATTAATGAGGCGATTGAAATCGCAAAAACATTTGGTGGTGAATCATCTGGTAAATTTGTTAATGGAGTGCTTGGTTCGATTTATAAAGACCAGGGACAAGTAGATAAAAGTGAGGATAAGGAAGGGAAAAAAGAATCGCCCGCGGTAACAGATCAACCGATAGAAAAAGTTACAGAAAAAAAATCTACAAAAAAGAAAGAAGCAGAAAAGGCTAGCGTCCCAGAGTCAAAATAATTGCAAGCAAAGAATAATAAATGTTTATTGTTTTTTGCTTGCCACGTAAACCTACTTTGCGTGGTTCGATGTTATATTTCTCACATCAAAACCAATTTAGAGGGGGTGTGAGTTTTTTGATTATAAATAAATAAACGTGACAAAGCACAAAGACAAGGTGGCTGAAACGAGACGAATTCTTCGCGGTCAAAACTTGATTGTTTTGTGGAGATACAAATGATAATATTTAATAAAATACTGATACAAATATTTTTGAAGGACGTGATTCGTTCAAATCAATTTGGAACAGTATTAAAATCATATGGAAAAAGATTTTTCAAAATTTGAGAAACAAATTAAAGTAAAATTCAACAATCCAAAACTACTGCAACAAGCATTTGTTCATCGTTCATATTTGAATGAACACAGAACTTTTGAATTGGATCACAATGAACGACTAGAATTTCTAGGTGATGCGGTTTTGGAGTTGGTGGTGACTGAAAACTTGTATAACAACTACCCAAACCCAGAAGGAGAGCTAACCAATTGGAGAGCCAGTCTGGTCAACAGTAAGATGCTGTCCAGAATTGCTAATGAATTAAAAATGGAAAGCTATCTATATCTGAGCAAAGGAGAACAACAAGATACGGGAAAGGCCAGAAACTATATTTTAGCGAACGCTGTGGAGGCGCTGATCGGTTCTATCTACCAAGATCAAGGTTGGGATGGTGCAAAAGAATTTATCACCAGAACTATATTGAAAGAGTTGCCGGAAATTTTGGAAAAAAAGTTATTCATTGACCCAAAAACAAAATTTCAGGAAGCTTCCCAAGAAAAAGAGGGGGCAACACCGTCATATAAAGTAATAGAGGAAGAAGGTCCTGACCATAATAAAACTTTCGAAGTCGGGGTTTATTTGAACAAGGAAATGATTGCCAAGGGTAAAGGATCAAGTAAACAAGAAGCCCAGGAAGACGCGGCTCAAGCTGCTCTTGAAGAAAAAGATTGGGTGTGATAGAGTGTGGTGGTAACTGAAGGTAAAAATTACTAATTAAAATATTCATAAAATGGTGTGTCGAATCTGCGCCCATAGCTCAATTGGATAGAGCGTTTGGCTTCGGACCAAAAGGTTGGGGGTTCGAGTCCCTCTGGGCGCACCAGCGTTCGCCAATGATTCGGCTGGCGCGCCATTTTATGAATATTTTTTGATACCAAAATAGTACTTGATATAATTGCTTTATGTCAGGTTTTTTGTTAAAATTTTCACTTAAATTATTCTCTATGCTGTTCACCCTGTGATTAAATTTAAAATAATGTACATATTAACAAATTTTTTTATACAATCAACAACAATACTAAGAGAAAAATGCCAGCAACACCACTCTCTTTCATAACAGGTTAATTGGGAAAGGGAACGGATAGTATAACTTGACCACAACTAATAGTCTCACTCAGGTAATACCTGTTTTTTGTTTGATAATTATACACAGAAATCTGCTTTTTTCTTCAAAAAATAGTATAATAATAATAATAATAATAAAGTAATTCTATGGAAAAAATGCCAAAAACTCCGGGGGGATCCGAACTCTCCGACAAAAAACAACTCGATAAAGCAAGACGTGATCTGGCTCGGGCATTTGAAAAATTTGAAGCCATCGATCCGCTCAAGCGCCCCGAGTTGAGTCCTCCGGAAGATGATTTTAAGAATAAGTTTACAACAACGGAAAGAAAAAGAGCTGGGTCAGACCGAAAGCGCAAAGAGGAACTGCGAGCAGCAATATCTGATAATTCGAAAGTGTTCAAGTCCTATACAGCAGAATCAAATAAAGGTGGTACTGAAGAGGGAAGTGAAGAGAGTCGTATTGTGGACTTTTTGGATAAACTCTCGCAAAAATATCCAAATGAGGTTAAGAAAAAAAAACAGGACTCAAAGACCGTTGAGACACCAGATCCAGAGCTTGAAAGACAAGTCGAAACGGATCAACAGAAAGTACTTGAAAGCCATGAGGCGCTTGTGGCAAAAGTTGGGGCTGATAAAGCAAAGGAAATTGTAGGTCCAGAAATTATGTCTATAATAGAGAGATTAAAAAATAAACTGCCGGAACAACCAAAATCTCCAGAAGAGGTCTTTGAAGATGAGACCGAAGGAGAAGAAGCGATTGACAGAGTTAATAATTTTTTGGGAAAAGTGGCTTCGGGGGGATTTCCGGAAGATTTGCCTGACGGTTTTTCTGCTGCCGAAAAATTGGGACTCAAAGAAGCAAAGAAGGGTCTTAAAGAAAGCCTTGTGACATTACAAAACCAAACGAAAGTAACAGAAGCCAATAAAAACCACTTTAATGCCAGAGATTTAATATTAGCGTCTACTGATAAAGAACTAGAAATATACAAAGATCTAGGATTTGACCCCAGTATTGCTTTGAGGAGAAAAGAGGCTAGATCTGGAGGTTTAATAAAGGACATGGGATTGGATTGGCCAAAGTTTGCGAAAGAAAAACTGCACATTGATGTTGAGGGAGATGAAAAAGATTGGACGGAGGGTGAGTTCCATGTACTAATGAGAAGACGACAAGATTTTGGGCCTGATAGATATTGGAATCAAGATCGTATTAAAAACGCAAAAAAAGACCCTGAAAAACTGGCTGGACTGAAAGCACAACATGAAAAGTACATTGACAAATATCTGCCAGAAACAATCGAAGACCTAGAAGTAATGACCAGATTAATTGGAGAGGTTAAAAGAACTGATGACATTGTGGGAAGAGTTCTCTTCAGGCTATCAGATCTACTGCTTCGCTTTGATACTGTGTCACAAAAAAAGAGAAAAAATAGACAAAATAAACAGCGGTTGGTAGATGCTCTCAGAGATTTTTTCAAGGCGAATCCAGATGATAAGTTGAAACTGACAAGGCACTATTTTATTCGAGACTTTTTAGCCAAAGAACAAATTGTTGTGCCAGGGGGATATAAACCGGAAAAAAAACCTGAAGGAATAAGAATGATAAAAAAAGATTTTGACAAAAAGGTTCAACAGCTTACCAACCTACTTGGATCTGATGAAGCACTAAAACTGCTAAAGGCTGAAGTCAACAACTTTGACGAACTACAAACGATGACCGAAGAAGATCTCAGTATGTTGTCAATGAGTGATGAATATACATTATAAAGTTACGGAAAAGATTGGTGTTTTCACCAATCTTTTTTGATCCAAACTCTTGACAAATAAGAGCGGTTGAGATACAGTAAGCAGTCAAACAACGAGGAGGGGCAAATGAGACCACTTTTATTGAAGTCATTATTGATAATAATGATCATCACATTTGTGAGCTGTAAAACAAATAAAGGAAATAATGCCTACATTAAAGCATCTGGATATGAAGAAATGTTTGTTTTGGTAGAACTGAATAATTGTTTTTTTACCAATACTTTTATTGAAAGAATGAATCGAAGAACCGTACCGGCATTCAGTTTTGCGTGGTCTGATGGCCAAATGAGGTATTTTTCATTTTTAGCAATGGATAAATTTGACTTTTATATCGACGATACGTTGGAGGTGCCAAAAATTAAATTTATTTTTAACAAAGATGGCTATCGCTATAGGAAAATTGACCTGGAATATTTGCCAAATGAGAAGGGAATCAATAAACAAGTAATGATTGAAGACCAGCTGGTGTTGTCAGTCTTTGTGTCAATTTCATCAAATGACTGGAACCGACTTATTTGTAAACAGGGGGGAATAGAGTCAGACACAACCTCGTCAGAATCAACGTTGATTGTGGCTTTTCTGGATAAGCAGTCATGTTGTGGACTCATGTAGATGTTGTGGTCAATGCTTTCAAGGGGAAAATAAACCGAGCAATGATAATTTCTCGCTGGTATAGCTTGTGTCAAGCGGCAGAAATTCGATGCCGGAGACAAACTCAAGAAGAACTCGCAGAATATACAAGAGATGTACCTGCGTCATTGCGAAACTTGGCAAAACCACAGCTTTTATATAAACACAAATAATGATCGCGGGGGACACAATGGCAAAGAGGGTTGGGGTGTGGCTGTTCATTATTTTTTGCTTGACTGACTGTTCGAGAGTGAGTGAATGCCTGCAAGGAAAAAATCTTTTTGGCCCATTTCGAGTAATTAAATCGCAGCGATTTCAAAAGTTCTTTACGTCTGAATATGATAGGAGTCCTGGAAGTGATATTATGGTTTCCTGGGAAAGAACTGCCGGAGAAATCATAACATCAAAAATCCCCATTGATAAATTTAATACAATTGTCGACGACACGGTAGAAACCCCAAGAATTTCTTTTGTCTTTACTTCAACCTATCTAAATTCAGAAATAAACTGTTCAAACGGTGATATGGTAGATGTAGTAAAAAATCCAAATATCAGCATTAACGGCTATTTGGTGCAAGCAGATGTTGTGATGAATCGAAAAACATATGAGGAAGAAGATATTTTTTAACACCAGAAAAAGCTGGTGTTTTTTGATAAAAAAAATACGACAAATCGTATTTAATTGGTGGACCTTAAGGGACTCGAACCCTTGACCTCTTCCATGCCATGGAAGCGCTCTAGCCAACTGAGCTAAAGGCCCGTAAAAGGTAACTGGTGGATAGTACCAAGATGTAGGAACAAGTCTAATAAAATTGCCCTTGTACAGATAAAGTTTCGAAAGGCATTCTTTGGCCTAAAAAGTGGTGGGCGCAGGAGGACTCGAACCTCCGACCAATTGGTTAAGAGCCAACTGCTCTACCAGCTGAGCTATGCGCCCTGAAGTGAATGCTTCGTATCGATACTGGGTTCCCCCCGTCCATCATACAAAGCAATTAATTTTTGCATCCAATTTAAGAACCAGATACAAACATATACTATCTATTTTTGATTTTTTTGTCAATTTGTAATGTTTATTAACATTGATATTTTGATCGCTATCGTTTAAGATAAGGGTAAGAATATGAGATATTTTATTACAATTTCCGGTAATATTGGAGCGGGAAAAACAACCTTGTCCAAGATATTGTCAAAACGGCTGGGGTGGGCGTTGGCAGCGGAGCCGGTGGATGAGAACCCATACTTGGAAGACTTTTATAAGGATATGAAACGTTGGGCTTTTCACTCCCAAATTTTTTATTTGAGTAAAATGGCCAAGCACCATTTTGATTTGGCACAAAGAAACGAATCAGCAATCCAAGATCGAAGTTTTTATGAGAATGCGGAAATTTTCGCGATGAATTTGTATAAACAAAAATTATTTTCTGACAAAGAGTGGGGAACATATGAACATTTGTACACATCGCTGCTTGATATTATGACACCGCCAGACTTGATCGTTTATTTGCAGGCATCACCACAAAGATTGTGGGAGAGAATTCAGAAAAGGAACCGGGAAGTGGAAAAATATATGACTCTTGAGTATATCCTAACGCTAAACACGATGTATGAAGCCTGGGCAAAGTCCTTTACCCGATGTCCAGTCTTGGTTTACAACATTGACAATACTGATCTTAAAAACACAACGTCAGAACAAGACGATTTGATAAGTAAGGTCAAACAAATTTTATTGATAAACAACAACAATAGCCACAGCTGTGACTGGAATAAGACAAATAATGCCAGTTAACAGAATAGGTTGTTTGTGTTAAAATATATAGTATTAAATCAATAAGCGGTTTGGGGCTAAATGTCTCCTCATTGCAGGGTGTCGAAAACTATGAAAAAAATACAACTTGAATATTTAAAAGGCTTAAAGGAACAAACTGAAAATACGATTAAGGAAAAAAGCCAAGAGACCAATATCTTTGTTAATGTGGCGGTGGTGTTGGTGGTGGTAATCCTAGTAGCCTTTAGCTTGCGTGTGGCTCATGACATGATTTATTACAATAAATCAATGTCGGATATTTTGGGAATCAAAGCGGCGGCGGCGGCGACTAACGCAGCTGAGCTTATTCATCAATCGCACACAACGGTAAACATTCGGCCAAATACTGGCTTTACTTTTACATTGAAATTTAATAATACCGGTGACTCAACCTGGACAAAAGATAAAGTTTATTTAAAATCTTCAACAACGGCTCTAAAATTTAAACATAACTTTTGGCCAGATCCATATTTACCAGCTCAACTTCAAGAAGAGATTGTCGCCCCCGGGGAAGCGGGAACGTTTGTCTTTGCCCTTGAGTCGCCACCCAGTCTAAATTTGAATTACAGCGGTGATTTTATACTAGTTAACGATAATGTGTTGATTTCCGGGGGAGGGTCAAATGTTATAATGAACGTTGTGGCTGACCCAGAGAACATGGTCACCGAAACGACGCCAGAAGAGAATAATACAGATTCTGGGCCAACCAGCAATGATCAACAGATGGCAATGTGCTCACTGAACTTCAGGATAGCCGGCCTGATCGATGGCACAGAGTCCGGCGTGGATAATACAACGTGTGTTCAGGAATTTAACCTGCCGGCCGAAGGACCAATAATGCGGGTGGGACTATTTTACTCTGATGAAATTATTACCATTCGAAATACAAAAGCCTGGCAAGTGCTAAATGAGAATGGAACGTTGCTAGCATCAATTCCGGCAGAGATTGAGATTCCTTTTTTCTATAACAATGAGACCAAAGAATATTCATTCGACTTCATTGATCAAACCATTCGTACTACGTCATACTTGTCATTAAAAAACATCAACAATGGAGTCTATACCACAACCAGCTATCACAACAGCCCCAGTTACAATTCAAATATAGACTACAATGATTTTATTGGCGATTTTGAGATAAGACACAATGATTCAAAAGATAGGACGTGGGTGATCGAAATTTTACCCGTCGAAACATATTTAAAAGGAATTCAAGAAACAACAAACTACGATCCAATCGAATATTTAAAAACTATGGCTGTAGCAGCCAGAACTTATGCCCTATATCACTACGACCGATATACTAAACATGCTGATGAGTTTTTCCATGTAGACTCAAAGTTTGATCAGGTTTACAAGGGGTTTGTGTCAATGCAAATTTTCCCTAGAGTCGGAGAGGCGGTAAGTGCAACCAGCGGAATAATTGGAACATACAACGACAAAATAATCGTTGCGCCATACTTTTCCCGAAGTGATGGGCGAACACGCAGCTATTCGGAAGTTTGGACCTATGAAGTGCCATATCTAATATCAGTACCAACACCGTACACCGAAGGAAAAACATTGTTTGGTCACGGTGTCGGTATTGATGCGACAGATGCGCTCAACCGAGCAGAGTTTGATGGTTGGAGCTATGATCAACTTCTAAAATATTATTATACGGGAATAAACTTGGAGAAAATTTATTAGAGGTCGTTGATGAATCAAATAATATATCTGGACAAAAAAAGACTTGCGGTATTACGCAAGTTTTTTGTTTAGAAGGTGATAATTTTATCTGCCTCGGGATTTTGTTTGTCTGTTACTTCCGGCTCACCGTAGTGTTCAAAGAAATATTCAATGCATTCCTTTGCAAGTGGTTTTACCCGGCGACGGACATGATCATTCTCTCTCTCGTCAGATAATGATATCGGGTCACCACAAACACCATCTTTTTGACAAAAAACACTCCGCCAAAGACTGAACTCTGCACAAAAACTGGAGTATAAGATCTTAATTCGGAGTTTTGTCTGTTTGGGACTTTTGATGACACAAATAAGCCCATTATCATGATCCAGCTGAATTGCAGTCAAGAAATAGCCACTGTTTTCTTTATCCATTAAGCGATGATTCAAATTATAGGTATATTCACCTTCATCGCTTCGCTTCAAAACGCTAAAAGCTAACTCAACATCATCCTTATCAACAAACTTGAGACTATTGTCAGTTCTGATCACCCAAAAGAAAAATGGAGTAAAGAACATTAGATACAGGGTGCCAATAGTGCAAACAATCACCGACACAAAAAATACTTTCGTTCGAGTGGTCATTAATTCCTCCACTAGAAATTGACAAGCTCGTCATAAACTTTATCCTCACGCTCTTCTTCTATATCAGGATCTTTGAAACGTTCTGGTAGAGCGTAAATAAAATCATCAAGCAGGTAGGCCAAGCACTCCTCAGCAAAGGGCCTCAGGTGTTCTCGAACATCATCCTTGCTATCTTGATGCTCATCGTCATTGTTAAGAGCGACTGTTATTTCGTTATTGTTTGATGAGACAAACCTTGCTCGCTGATAGATAACTTGGCCACCAAAAAATTTGCTATACTCTGTAGATATGAGAACGATATCATTGGTTCCTCGATTTAAAACTTCGCAAATAATAGTGCCGTCAGAATTGTCTATCAAAAACACGATTTGTCGAAGAAAATAACTGGGGTTGCTTTTCATTTTGTAGTGTTGGTTCAGAAGTCCAGGATTTTCACGCAGAAGGTCATAATTTTCTCTGTAGATGCGCTCTAAACGAGAAAGCTTCCAAAAAAACTTGTGGCTCACGGTGTTGTCATACTGACTCAGCCAAGAACAACCAATAATCAAGGCGTACATCAAGCTGATTGCGATAACCATAGCGGTTGGAAACCAAAGACAATATTCCCAAAGCCATTTTAGGAAATGACCAACACTCTTGATAATTCTCATTGTTTCCGCCTCCTCGGGTTTAGGGTGTCAATAATTTGTAAAATCATGTCCACATTGTCACAGCGAATCAGTTTGAATCGTTGTATTTCCATCCTCATGTTTAGTAGAACTGCCTAAATTAACATATAAATTAAATCTTGTCAACATAAAAATGTAATGTGCCGACACATATGGCGGTTTTTGCCCAAGACTGTATAATCTTGGTATATGGCAATATCTATGGCAAAAACAATCAAAGAAGAGCGCTTAAGGTGGGTTCTGCCCATTGTTCGTAAAGAA
>Ga0210057_1002828_pt1 | contig 24461 bp, 22 predicted proteins | sample CryGeyCG2114_010_2_FD_183968 | JGI IMG/M metagenome (GOLD analysis project Ga0210057, IMG submission 183968) | Groundwater microbial communities from aquifer - Crystal Geyser CG10_big_fil_rev_8/21/14_0.10 (SPAdes) (version 2) | ecosystem: Environmental > Aquatic > Deep subsurface > Groundwater ...
ATCCGTTTTTTGTTTTTTCAGCTTCTGGGATTGGGCTCAACGTATCTAGAACCTGAAACTGTCCCTCTTTTTTTTTGCTGAGACGATCAATTACCAGATCATCTTCTAGATTGGAGACGGAGCAAGTGGAATACACAATGCGCCCCCCTGGCTTTGCCGCCACCAAAGCCGCCGTTAATAAAGCGTACTGCCTCTGCGCCAACTTTTCTGACCGATTTTTTTTCCACTCACTAAGCTCCGACGAGTTTTGCATCAAGTGCCGCTCCCCCGAGCAAGGGGCATCAATCAGGATTCGATCAAAATACTCGGGATGAGAGCGTGCGAACTGCCCTCCGTCCCGCCCCGTGACCCACATGCGATCTCGCACATCTCTCGGAATGTATTGCTGTATGACTTTTTTTAGGCGCTCTCGACGAGCCTCTGAAACTTCGTTGGCAATGAGCTCTCCGCTGTTTTTTAAGGCCTCGGCCAAAATGAGAGACTTCCCCCCGGGGGCGGCACACATGTCCAACACCTGATCGCCATCTTCGACCGCCAACGCCTGAGCTGGCGCAATGCTTGCTGGATCCATCACATAATATCGAAGCAACCCATGCGCATCTCGGGGAATCTCTCGATTTTCAGTCAGCGGAAAATAAATCTCACCTGCTGGGGGCGAGGGCTCTGCGAATTGATTCCATCTGGCGACCTGAACTTCTGGCCCCAACAAAGACTGACGCAGGGCTGGCCACCTTGCGGAATGCATTTCACCATAAAAAAAATCAAACTCTGCTGGGATCAAAAAGAAAAACCTCTGTGAAGTTGTTTATACCGCAACTCCAGAGAGGTTTTCAAAGACTTCTTCTGTGACTTTGGACTCGGATCAAGGCTCCCGTCCCATAACATTAGGGGGTGGTTCAAGAGCCCTGTCCAGAGAGCTTTTTACCAACTGATGGATTCGACGTCGAAACCCCAATTCGCCAAAGCTTTTTTGTACATGCCTTTAATAAATTTCTGAGCTTGAGCTGGCTTCAATCCCAAAGCGGCGGCTGAGCGATCGGTCAGATCACGCATTCCATCTTTGTCACCCAATGCCAGCCCCTGAACGGCTGACAATGCAGATCCATACTCGACTCCAAAAACAGACTTGAATGTTTTATTCATGTCTTTATCTGTCGTGTATCCACGCTCAGCGCCCGCAACGGCCCAGGTATTCAAAGCAGAAGCAACAGCTTGAGCTTTGGATTCAGAAAATCCGTACTGTTTTACAAGAACAGCAGCGCCCGTCTTGACCAGAGCCTTGTTCGCATCCGAGCTCAAAGCTGCAAAGCTTGTATCGGAAGCACCCGAAGCATCACTATTGTTGATCGCTTCACCAAAGTTTCCACGGCCCGTATTCGCAGAGTAAAGAACTCCGTTTTTACCCAGCCAGTAAGTTCCGCCGGAAACATCTTCCCAAAAAAGTCCAGTTGTACCAACTCCGATCGTGTCGCCACTGACCCAGCCCGCAAACTGCGAAGCAGAGCGTGTGTATTGGAAATTTCCAAGATCATCATAAACGTCGGCATTCCCAGCATAGTCAAATTTGACAAACCAAAGGTCATCCGATTCGTACCCATAACGATCATAATCTGGATCTTGAGTGATATTCACTCGTGTTCCACTGGCCGTATTGAATGTACAGCCGGGAGTCACTTCGTGGCCGGTACAAGCATCTCCGTAAACCGTTTCATAAGGTCCATAGATCACTCCGCCAGAGCCGCCACCGCCATAACTGCCGCCGCCTCCTCCGCCGTAGCCGCCACCCGATCCGCCACCGTAACTTCCACCACCTCCGCCGGTTCCGACACACGCCGAAAGAGCCAGGGGCAACATTGCTAAAATCATTTTCTGTTTCATTCTATTTTCCTCCATTTGTCTTTGGTTTAGGTTCACTCACTTACATTCATTGGTCTTTGGCCCCTCAATGAGGGCGAAAGAAGGTTTTCAAAAACGCAATCGGCGGCCTTAGTCCCGCTCCCGACCGTAGGACTTTCAGCGTGAGAGTATGGTCTCTTTCCAAAGAAAGTTTCTGGTTCAGGGTAATTTTTTGATCAGCAATTCCGTTGGCTGTCACGCGTTGTGTGGTTAAGACCAATCCAGTGTTGTCTTTAACCACCAACTCATACACGGTCGAAATTTTTGCCAACTGGCCCACGTCTTTGAAAACAACAACCCCGGTATTGTCCTCCATAATTTTCAAACGAAGTCCGGTGACTGTTTGATCACCCACCAAACGTGGATCTAGAGCTGGGACAGGAACCGTTTCCAATTTTAAGACGGCATCGGCGCCCTGGACTGACCGATCAACCACTTTGTAGCTGGTAAAAGTCGTCAGCATTTTGAGCCCAACATCAATCTGATTGTCTTTTTCAATCCAAGAAATCACCATTTTCTCAGTTTCTCCGTCGTACAGAATTGCATCTTGGGGAAATTGAATGGTCACGTTCAAGGTGTCTTGATGATCAAACACGTCCCGGTACTTGGTCACACAACATCTGGTTTCGTCCCGGTAACGAGTGACCTCTCTGGTCTTCTCGACTTGATAGTACTTGGTCACGGTTCGTGTTCGTTGCTCCTGACGATACCGAGTTACGGTTCGGGTTCGAGTCACTGGAACTGAATAACAAACATTTTCATATCCGCACTCTTGACGAGTGGTCTCTACACAATGTTTTTCCTGAGAGCATTCTTGGCGACTGGTGTTTTCGCAGCGTTGAACATAGTCACAATCTTCGCGGCTTGGGCCATCATGACAGACCTTGCGTGTTTTACAGATTCTCTCTCCGCGGGCATTTGTTCCGCACTCCTCGGCCTCTTCACAGCGCTGCTCGCCGGGAACCGGTCTGCAGACCCTCTCTTGATGACAGTTTTGATCAGGCACCGTGCGACAGACGTTTTGATAGGAGCAATCCCTGTCGGGTACATTTCGACATTGATATTGAGACTCGCATTTTTGCTCGTGATCAATGTATTCCTCGGTATCTTGATAAGGGACACTTTCGTAATAGTCCTCCGTCGTTTCATAGGGCACATCTTCATAGTAGGTCTCGGTATCCTGATAAGGAACTTGTACCGTGTAGTTGGCGTCATAAGGCTCCTGCCGATAACGGTTTTTTATCAGTTGCCCCTGCAAAGTGTTTCCAGTTTGCATTGTCCTCTCGAGCTGTTGGCTGACCTGCTCCTGAGGTTCATCTGCCCATGCTTGCGAGCTCCCCAAGTAAGATGTGACCAAAGTGCTGATCAGAATAAGAATTTGTCCAAAGTGTTTCCGTGTTTGCAGTGTCATTTTGCCCTCCCAATTGCAATTCAATGAGACCAATGCCCGCTTGAGCAAAGCTCGTGCCGTGACGCTGGACCCTCTTTGTCACTGATTTGAAAAAAGGACTTAAACACCGCAAAATTGTTGGTTAAGCTTCGAACATGAGTGGTTACAAACAACATCTCTTCATTTGCACCAATTCTCCAGACCGCGAAGGCAAGTGTGGATCCAAGGGATCTGAAGAACTCCGTCTTGCATTGAAACAAAGATGCGGCAAAGAATTTGGAAAAGATGTACGTGTCAATGCGTCGGGGTGCCTGGGCCACTGCGAGCGTGGAATCGCCGCAGTTCTTTATCCACAGGGCGAATGGTTTCTTGATCTGGCCAAAGAGGACCAAGAAGTTCTTTTCCGAGCTGTCCAAGAAAAAATAAAATAACTAGGAGTTCGTCATGATCCAAACTCTGCTTCTGTCTCTCGCCCTCAGTCTTGGAGTAGCACCTGCGGCTTTTGCAGCCAGAGATCAAAATCCAGATTGCCCAAATTTTGTCGGGGCATCACCAACTTGGCAAGTGCAGCAATACGGCGACAATCAGGATCACTATTGCTCAGTGCTGTTAAGAGTTCGAAATGCTGGGGAACGAACTCGCTCTCTTCTTTGGTCCAACTGGGGTCAATGGACAGCGCTGGCGGAAAAGGAAGGAACAAGTGACCTTGGCAAACGCACCTACTTTCTTTTGCCCGTGGAAAAAAGTGTTCATCTCCGACAACTTGAGAGCAATCAAGATTTTGTGATCGAATTTGGTTCCTCGTTAGCTTGGACGGCGGCGCAAAATCAAAAAGCGATACTGAGTCCACCTGATTGCGAGGTCCATCTGGGTCCCGAGACTTCAGCCTATGAGAATCAAGGTGGCTTAGAACTGAAAACTTGCCGAAATAAAATTGTTGTTGATATGGGTTATCGAATTGGCGCCTCGCCCGAATCTGATCCAGATCGGATTTCCCTAATTCGAGATCCCTCGGGCAAATCCTGCCAATTGCCCAATGGAAAACTTCTCACTACAAGATCCGACGGTGAGGTTTATCCAACCTACCCGGATGCGGCCTCTTTAAAAAAGTTTTTGCTCTCTCAAACCGCTTGTCGCCATTTGAACCTGGATTTTCTTTAGAAAATTTCAAAATCGATCGGGAGAGTAAACAGCACGATCCCAGGGACTTGACCCCTTGGTCATTAAATCAGCGACTAAAACACCCGTCCCCAACCCTGACTGCAATCCCAGCATTTGATGACCGCAGGCCAACATTAAATTTGATAGCTTTCGGCTAAATCCAATCAATGGCACCCCGTCTGGAGTACAGGGACGCAGACCTCGCCACAACTCCTGAATCTGCAAATCCTCGGGGACCGGCAAAAATTCTCGGGCTCCCTTGATAATCGATTGAACACGACTGTGGGTGACGGAAAAATCTTGATCTACCAGCTCCAAAGTTCCGGCGATCCGCAGAGAATCTTTTCTCGGAGTAATGGCGATCTTTCGCTCCACCAACATCATCGGAACCTTGGGTTGAACGGACAGCGGCGGAACAATCAATGAGTAGCCCTTGCCACCTAAAATTGGAATAGAAAGCCGGAGTTGCCGAGCCAGATCTTTGGACCAACTCCCAGTCGCCAAGACGTATTGCGATGCTCGCAATGTTCCGTGACTGGTTGCCAAAGACCGAACTTGCCCCTGATCGGTTTCGACCCGAAATAGCTCCGCCTCTTCTAAAATTCGCACCCCCAAAGCGCGAGCCTTAAATGCCAACGCCTGCACAACTCGCAAAGGCTCTGCTTGGGCCTCATCCGGGAAATAAACACCGCCCTGCAAATTTCCTCGCAAAGAAGGTTCGAAACTTCGAACCTCATCGGCAGTCATTTTTCTTCCGGAAACCTGGTGGTTCGAGACTAGATTCATACTTTCAACAGCCGCTTTCAAGCCCTGGGCGGTATGGCTGACCATCAGCAGTCCTCGCTTTTCAAATTGAATTTCTGGGAATTCAACCGCCAGCTTTTCATACTCCTGCAAGCTCAGTTGCGACAATTTGACAAGGGCTTCAATCGCCGCTCTTGCTTGCTTTTCATTCATCGCACGCAAAAACAGAATGAGCCAAGACATCAAATCGGGGCTCAAGCTGGGTTTAATATAAAGAGGACCCTCGGGATTAAGAAGCCAACGAAGAGATTTAAAAAACATTCCCGGCATCGGCAGCGGCATCGCGAAACACGGAGTCATCCAACCCGCATTGCCATATGAGCATCCATGGCCCACCTGATTTTTATCGATCACCGTCACATCCACGCCATTTTCTGCCAACTTGACCGCACAGGAAAGACCAACAATTCCAGCACCGATGACAATGACATGAGAAGAACGAACGACTTGAGAACTTTCAGGCATGGAACAAATTATAGCGATCTACGTGGAAAAGAACAAATGAACTCGGAGCCTTTGCCGACCTCGCTCTTGACCTGAACAGAGCCACCATGACTTTGCACGATATGTTTCACAATGGATAGGCCTAGACCTGTGCCACCGACATCTCGTGAACGACCTTTATCAATACGATAGAAGCGTTCAAACAACCGAGGCAAATGGACTTCGGCAATTCCAGGACCATTGTCGATGACATGAAGCCGAACATTGGTGGGGTCTTGCTCCCACAAAACCTGCACCTGGCCGCCCGTTTGAATATACTTGATGGCATTGCTCAGAAGATTCTGCAGAACTTGTTCGACCTTCGACGGATCCGCAGAAAAAGGTTCTGCCATGTTCACGGTTTTAATCAGAATTTGTTTCTGCGACGCCTGAGCTCCAAGTCGCTCAATCACCTCTTGTGTCACCTGATCTGGACCCACCGGCTCACGTCTCAAGCGTGCTCCGGACTCCAAAGAAGACAGGGTCAACATGTCATGAACCAGTTCTGATAAACGATCGACATTTCTGGAAATCGTACTCATAAAAGAACCCACCTGTTCATAACGACCCGCTAAAACATCTTCTTTTGCCGTATCGACAAAACCCTTGATCGAGGTCAGTGGAGTTCTCAGCTCATGGGATGCATTCTCGACAAATTCAATTCGAATGCGGTCGGCCTTTTTTATATCGGTAACATCATGAAATAAGGCCAACGCACCAAAAATTTGGCTCGATTTTTGGTCCCGAAGGGGCGACACCTTCAATAAAAAGTCTCGGTCGGCGCCGTCAATGATCGAATACAGCCTCAGGCTACAACTTTGTGTCTCTCTCTCGGACAAGGACCGTTTAAATAGCTCCAAAATTTCAGGTTCCCGAAAAATCTGCGCAAGAGGAATCAGCTCCCCTTGGTTCAGCATTTTGGACTGAGCCGAATCCAGGAATTGATTAATAAATCTCGAATTAAAAAATTTCAGTCGCAGATCTGGAGTCACGCTAAGAATTGCATCATCCAACGATGACATCAAAGCCTGAGACTCCTCGCGCTCTCGTGCCAATTGCATTCGGCGTTTCTTGAGTTTCTTGCGAATTTTGTCGAGGGCAACTTCCAATTCAAAGTACTCTCCCGGCTCTTCCTCCAAAACCTCTTCGACTTGATCGCGTCCTTCAAATTGTTTTTTATTGGAAATTCTCAGAGCTTTTAAAATAACCCGCTTGAGCGGACTTGAAAATCTCCAGGCAAAAGCCAAAGACCCCAGCACAGAGAGGAAAAAATAAATGCCCAGCATAAAGAATGGGCGGCTCGAGTAAAAATTGAAATCAATCAAAAACGAAGCGATCCCCAAAGAGGTCACAAATAAAATGTTGAGAAAAATGAGCAGAGTAAGAAATAGCTTCCAGAAAAGACGCCAGGGATAAAAAGATCTCATTCTGTCATCATCCGGGTTTCACTCGGTAACCAACGCCACGAATTGTTTCAATCCAATCGGCCGACTGCTCCAGTTTTTTTCGCAGACCAAAAACATGGGTATCAATCGTTCGCCCCGTCACCGAGATTCCTTCGCCTTGAACGATCTCGATCAATTGATCACGAGTTAAGACTCGGCCCCGATGTTGGGCCAAAGTCGCCATGATCTTAAACTCAGAAGGCGTCAGGTGGACCAATTCCCCCTTCATACGAATCTCATAGGAAGCCAAGTTGATCGTTAAATCCCCGAGCTGTATCACATCTCCATGTTCGGAAGATTTTCCCTGAGATTGTGCGCGACGGAGAAGAGCCTTCACTCGAGCTGAAAAAATTGAGGGCTCAAAGGGTTTCGTGATGTAATCATCGGCCCCCATCTCGAGACCTCGAACAATATCGTCAGGTTCGGCCTTTGCGGTCACCATCAGCACGGGAACTTTCTCGGCATCACCCTGGGAAAGATTACGAAGTAAATCCAAACCACTCATGTGTGGCAGCATCCAATCCAATACCATCAGGTCGTAGTGATTTTTTTTGAGAGAATCCAAAGCCTCCATGGCGGTGGAGCATTGCTGCACTCGATGCCCTTGCCGAAGCAGCAGCAACGAAATCAGTTCGCGGATTTCGGACTCATCTTCGACCACCAGAACTTGGGCCGAAGCAGATTCAGGAGTATTTACCACCATGACGAACATCCTTCCCGGTAGACACAAAAATCACATCTTCTGCGATATTGGTCGCATGATCCCCGAGTCGCTCCAAGTTGCGAGCCACCAGAATCAAATCCAGAGCTGCATCCACATTCTGCGGATGGGACTTGATATAAGCGATTTGGTCTTGAAAAACCTTGCGCTTCAGTCCGTCAACTTCGTCATCCATGAGAAGAATTTCTCTTGCTAACTTTTCATCCTCTCGCACAAAACTGTCGAGAGACTCTTTCACCATTTTGCGAGCCAGCTCCGACATTCGTTGGATCTCTGGCAAATGCTGCGTGATCGGTTCCCGCGTCAGATAGTCCTTGCCCGTGTGAGCAATATTCACGGACTGATCACCCATGCGCTCCAGGTCCGCATTGATCTTAATGATCGAAATAATTAATCGCAGATCTCGAGCAACGGGGCCTTGTTTTGCTAAAAAAGTCATACAAGCAGTGTCGACACGAACATGGTCTTCATTGATGCGATCTTCAATCTCATGAACTTTGGCAAAGCCCTCTGGGTTTCTCTGAATCAGGGCCTGAATTGCATACTCCAGAGATTTTTCAACACAACCGCCCATAGAAAGGATCAGGTTTTTAAGATCATCAATTTGGCTGTCCATTTTTCTGGCTGCCTGCTTATCATCGCCATTTTTTTCGATCAGCTGGTCGATTGATTGGCCGGTCATTTTGTCGTTCACTTTGTTGGCTATTTTGCTCATATCGTGACCCAGGCGCCTTTCCATAGAGAGGTTTTCCCTCCATCGTAGATAACTTTGCAAGTTCTGGCGAGTAAAAAAACCAAATCCTGACATTTCCCCTGGGATTTCACGCAGATGCACAACGAACCATCTTCCCTCACGATTTCTTTGAGACCGAGCCATGATCATGTCATTCTCAGCTGAAGCCTATGGGAAAAAAACCAAGTCTAAAGAAAAAATACTTTGCCGCCATTGATATCGGAAGCAATGCCATTCGCATGGTGATTGCGGAGCACTCCACCTCGGGTCTGAAAATGGTCAAAAAGTACCGCTTTCCAATTCGCCTGGGAGCGGATGTGTTTGCGCGGGGAAAAATCTCTGAACAGAACCTAAAGCTTTCTGCACAAACATTCCGCAAGTTTCGTGAGCTCACAAAAAAATACAATATCGCCGAGATTCGAGCCGTGGGCACCAGCGCTCTGCGAGAAGCTGCCAACCAACAGGTCTTTATCGATCGCATTTTCGCAAAAAGTCGTATTGAAATTGAAGTCATCGATGGTGTCGACGAAGCTCGGTTGATTCACCTGGCCGTTCGACACGAGGTCAATCTCGAGGACTCGGATGCCTTGCTGATTGATATTGGTGGAGGCAGCGTAGAACTGACCTTTTCGGACCACGCCATGATGACGGCAACGCAGAGCTTTCCCTTTGGCACCGTTCGAACTTTGGAAATGATGAAGAAAAGACGAATTCCCGAATCTCAGCTCAGCATTGTCATTGGCGATTTCTTGGAACCCCTGACTCACTTTATCCAGTCTCACGGCCCGGGTCACCCCCTGCAGTTTGCGGTTGGCACCGGCGGGAATCTAGAGACTATCGGAAGACTGAAGCCTCTTTTGCTGAAATCTCCGAGCCAAACATTTGTGTCTTTTTTGGAACTCAGTCAAATTATTGAAAAACTGCAAAAGGCCAGCATCAAAGACCGAATTGAACGTCTAGGGCTTCGCCCAGATCGAGCCGATGTGATCGTTCCCGCCGCGCTGGTGATCCAAACAGTGATGCGCCAAGCTGGCCTGGAAAAACTTTTGATTCCGCAAGTTGGCCTCAAAGATGGCCTGCTTTGGTCTCTTGTTCAAGACAGCTATCACTTGAATAAAAATTTAGGCTGAAGCAGACATCGCATCTGTCCGGACCTGGGACCCACTTTTTCAAAGGTCTCGACCTCCAAACAAAGCACTCCTGATTTTTTAATGTCGACAAAGGAATCTGTGGTCCCGGCCAAAATCCAACTGGCAAAAACTGGCAGCTGTGGCTCATGCCCCACTGCAATGACAGATCTGGCCGTTTTTGCATAGGCCGCAAGCCACTGTGCAAAAGCTTGCGGCGGCGCCGCCGGCACCAGCTCCGGGCAACGATGGATCGTTTTAACGCCATAAATGCGGGCCAAGATTTCCGCGGTTTGCAAAGCCCGCAGATAAGGGGATGACACCAAGAGATCAACTTTTTCTTCTCTCTCAATGAGAAATTTTCCCATTTTTTCCGTACGAACCTGACCCTTTTCAGCAAGGGGCCGCTGGGAATCTTCCATTTTTTGTGAAATTGCTTCTGCTCGCTCCATCGCAACACCGTGACGAAATAAAATCAATTTCATCTAGAGCTTCTCTCCGGTGGAATCTGGGGCTGACTCTGAAGACTCTTCCATGATCACTGACTTTTGCTTTGCCAAATTCATCAACACTTGTTGAATGCCCAACTCTGCCCCTTTGTCCGAACCTTTGCGCTGTTGATAGCTGCCATCTGAATTCATATCCCAAGACATCCGCTGATCCTTGATGTATCCCTGCAAAAGTTCCCACAACTTTTCACGGAGTGAGCGGTCCAAAACCGGAACCACGCATTCAACTCGAGCATGCAGGTTTCGATACATCCAATCCGCTGAACCAATGTAAAACTCTCCATCAACGGGGTCAACCGCTCCATTGCGAAAATAAAAAATCCGAGAGTGTTCTAAAAAACGACCGATGATCGACATCACGCGAATACGCTCACTCAGTCCTTTGACCCCAGGCCTTAAACAGCAAAACCCTCGCACAATCAGATCGATCTGCACCCCCTGTTGGGAAGCATTGTACAGTGCCATGGAGATATCATTTTCTTCCATGTTGTTCATCTTCGCGATGATCATCCCGGGACGCCCCTGGCGAACATGTTCAATCTCTCGGTCAATCATCGCCCGAAACTGAGAGAACATATTGACCGGCGCAACCATCAGATACTTGTAATTGTTTTTCAAAGATCGTCCGGTCAAATAATGAAAGAACTCGACCAACTCATTGGTGATTTCTTCCCGCGCCGTCAACAAACCCATGTCGGTATAAAAACGTGAAGTCATCACATTGTAGTTACCCGTCCCAATATGAGCATAACAGCGAAGCCCTTCGGTCTCTTGCCGCACGACCAAGGCCGTTTTTGCATGAGTCTTCAAACCTACAATTCCATACACCACATGCACGCCGGCATTTTCTAAGGCCTGGGCCCAATAAATATTTCTTTCCTCATCAAATCGAGCCTTCAATTCAACCAAGCAAACAACTTGTTTTCCCATCTCTGCAGCGCGAATCAAACTTTTAATAAAGGGGCTGTTGTCCCCCGTGCGATACAACGTCATTTTGATGGCCAAAACCTTGGGGTCCTCGGCCGAGGCGCGAATAAACTTTTCAACCGTTGCAGAAAAGCTCTCGTACGGGTGATGCAGCAGATGGTCCGAGTGGCGAATGGCGTTGAAAATTTGTGTCGGATCTTCATCTAAAAAGGCCGTTGGTACCACGGGCGACCAGGCTTCGTATTTCAATTGTGGAAGGGGCAAATCCGCGATCACACCAAGACCCGTAAAGTCCAACTCGCTGGAAAGTTCATAAACGTCATCATCCGTCAACTCGAGCTCTTCCATCAGGAACTTGAGCATCCATGGATCAGGATTTGGCCCATGCTCAATGCGCACGACTTCGGCAAAACGGCGCAGACGAAGCTCCTCTTCGATCATCTCTAACAGATCTTCAGCGTCCTCTTCGTCGCGGGTCATATCTGCGTTCCGGGTCAGTCTAAATGGCATGACCTCGAGCACCTGCATTGATGGAAAAAGATCGCCAAGATTTTCCTGGATCAAGTTCACCAGGGAAATAAATTTATATTCATTGGGCACGTCGGTATTGATTCTCACCCAAGAGGCCAACACCTGAGGAACTTTGACCCGCGCAAACATTTTTTCATCACTATTGGGAGCCTTTAGTGTCACTCCCAAAGAAATGGACAGATTAGAAATAAATGGAAATGGGTGCCCCGGATCCACGGACAAGGGCGTCAGCACCGGGAATACGTTTTTCAAATAATATTTTTGCGCCTGTTCTTTTTCTTTGCCGTTGAGATCCGCCCACTTCACAAGAAAAATATTTTTCTCTTTCAATGAGGGCTTTAAAGTTTTTGAAAAACATTCGGCTTGCGCCTGGGTCATCTGCAGAACATTCTTTCGAATCTCCACCAACTGTTGCATCGGAGTCTTGCCATCTGAGGACTTGGGTGAAATTCCATAGGCCACCTGCCTTTTAAGCCCCCCGACTCGTTTCATAAAAAACTCATCCAAGTTGGAGTTACAGATGCCTAAAAATTTTAATCGCTCCAAAAGCGGAGTTCTGGAATCTTCAGCCTCAAACAACACACGACGATTAAAATTCAACCACCCGGTTTCCCGGCTGGTGAACTCTGTCTCGGACGACAAAGGATGCTCAATAATTTTAGGCTTTCGCTGCTTCTTCGATCGGGCCAACGGTTTCGCCGGAATCTTCTTGGTCATATTCATTCCCATTTTAGAACACATTCCAAAAGGTAGGGACTTCCTTTTTGCAACCAGGTGCGTAATAACCAAATCCTGAAGATCTTGTCGGGATTTGGTCTAGAAATTTCCCTGGATCTGGACTCAGATCCCTTGGACTTAAGCCGATAAGTTCCTAGATGACTCAGTCTTTGGCTAAATATCACGCTCGATCGCCCCGTTATATCCTGCAGCCCCAGGACAACACCCTCGTGAGGGTCGCCGGGCCGCAGCAGATTCCCTGGGAAGAGGGCACCGAGATCAAAAACATCTCTTTGTCGGGACTGGCGTTCACCACCTCGGTCGAACTCTGCCCCATTGTCGGAGAATTTATCAAAATCCAATTTCAAGTCCCAGGCACCACGCAAATGGCTTGTTATGGACTGGTCACTCGGCTAGAGCCCTTGGGACAAACAGAAATTTTGGTGGGAGTTCAGTTTTACAAACTCGAAATGCCTCACCGAATTGTTCTCTTGCAGGGGTTGGCGCAAAAACTGAAAGACCAACAACAAGAAAATCGACAAGCCCCCATTGGTTTCTGGGCTCAATGGAAATTCCAGTGGCTCAAAAATCCAAGAGCGTCGCTGATGATGATTCTTTTTTTCCTTAGCTGGATGATCCTGGTCCTATGGACGCTGAGATGACTTTGATTTTTCTGAAACTTCAGTAAAAAAACTCCAGATCAAGTTGGTCGCACTCGGTCCTTTGTCGCTAAAAAAAGGCACGGTCGTTGGATATTTCCCATGGGGACCAACAAGGGCCGAATACTTGAGGTTTGCCACAAAACCCGACCAGGCATGGGGCAGCCCTTCGATAGATACTAAGCGCGCCCGTCGATTGCCACTGGCTTTAAAGTCAGACACTCGGTAATTCAAATCTCCATCCGTGAGGTCCTTGCTTTGATCCGGGTTTGTCACTCCCATAAAATCCTGAATCGCTCGCAGCGCATGCGATGGGTTCACCACTGCATCTGCTGTTCCCTGAATCACAATCAGAGAACCGGCAAAGTCCTGAGGTCGACAGTCGTTCACCAGAGAGTCAGAGGGCGGTCCCTCCCTCAATATTTTTTCTGCCTGAGCAAGAGTTTTTGCCAATCCGTAGGATGGCCCCGAATGAAGAGCCCCGGCCTTAAAGGCCCTCGGAAAACAAGCCATCAGCCCCGCGGCAGTGGTTGCTCCCGCAGAAATTCCAGTCACATAAAGATCAGGTTGAGAAAGCCCCAAAAGTTTGATGGTTGATTCGATCTGATCCATGACCAGCCTGAGCTGACCAGATGTTGCAGTTTGATTTGCGGGCATGTACCAGTTCCAACATCCCAACAGATTAGACCCCTCAGGGACCTGCGGATAAATAACAACCATATTGTTGTCTTCTGCGATTTGATCCCAACCCGCGCCCAACGCGATGGTTTCTCCGGACTCGAGACATCCATGGAGGACAACGAGAACTTTGACTGTTTTTGGATTCATTTTTGTGGGAACAAACATTAAGGATGCGCGCGATGACAACGATAAAAACAAACAGGTCAAAAATAGGGAAATGATTTTCATGGAGGCTAAATTAAACGCGATCCATGATCTTATCAAGAACTTCTGAGGACTTGATAAAACTGACACCCGTTTTTTTGCCCTCTTTCCAAACGACTTCCGCGTTCAGATTGTGTCGGCGATTCAGGGCCTTCAAAACTACGGTCACGCGAACCAGGTCGCCTTTTTCAATGCTCAGATCTCTCTCTTGCATCCACTCGAGACAAGCCCCGGTGACGCTGAGATTGGACACATGGGCGATGAAGTTGCCAGAACGTCCATAGATTTCGATAGAGGCTTTTTCTTTTGTGGGATATCGCATCGCCGGCATGGTGTCTCCTGACTAGTTCTTTATCGGCTTCCGCTCGGGGAAAATAAAATTGAAAGTGAAGAAAATGAACACGGAAGTGACCAACTGATCGGCCGTTGCCTCTCGGGACTCTGCCCTTCCGTGTCTTCTGTCAATATCATCGACAGCTCTTCTCAAATTGAGACCGCGACCGGCCCGGCCTAAAACTTGTATTGACCTATTCCAACCCCGGAGGACCTATGAAACCTATTTTGATGGCCGCTTTACTGATCACTGCCAGTCTTTTTTCCACGAGTCGATCTCATGCCGCCGACCTTTTCGTGATTATCGAGGGTGAAGATGCCGTGGCTGCCTATGAAGCAATGACCGATGCTAAAAATATCACCAGTGAGTTAAATAACTTGGTCTCTCGTGAAGGGCGCGGAATCACATGTTGGGCACACACGAACTCAGGCACTCCAGAGGATCATCGTTGCCTTGTTCGAGTCGGCCCCCAGGGGCTCTTCGATCAACCCACCGTTTCGAATGCTAAATAGTCTTTAAACCCCTATTCTTTGCAGAAACTCTTCGCGCGGAATGTATTTCCCGCCAAAGGATCTAGTTACGTCAGTGATCATTTGCAGATCCATCCAAGTATGACCCTGAGTCTGCAGATGTTCGATCAGCTTCCAAAGACACATTTTTGATGCATTGTCGCGAAGATGAAACATACTCTCACCCGAGAAAAAAACCTCGCCCTTCTTTGAACTTGTCAGCACACCATAAATTCCACCGATCAGCTCGTCCTGTTCCCAGCACTCCAGAGACAGCGCATGACCTTGATTGAAGTGGTCAACATACGCGGCTTCCATCTCGGGCAGAATCCAAGTCCCGTCCTGCCCGGGCCTTTTCTGCAATCGACAGGACTGAATGACTCGAGCAAAAGCTCGATTGACGGTGAAATTCCAGCCCTCATGCTGGCGTTGAAATTTCCGTAGACTTCTTGGAACGTGCAGATCTTTAAATTCCAAAATTCCGCGCGGATCCGGGGAAAACCATAACAGAGGTAAACCCTCTTGAGGCCAAGGGAAAATTCCATTTTGGTAAGCCTCCTTTAAAACTGAGACCTCCAGCTTACCACCAACGGCAACCAATCCTTCAGGGCTGGAATTTCGAGGATTCGGGAAAAGATCCTTCATGATGAATATTCTAACACGAGGCCTGGAGCCTGCAAACACTTGATCTTTCCCGCAAGAACGAATAATTCTCTCGGTCTATGTCAGAAAACTTGATCGTCAAAAAATTCGGTGGAACTTCAGTTGGAAGTATCGAGAGAATCGAAGCCGTCGCCGATCGGGTCCTTAGAGATCTGCATGACAAAAATGAAAAACCGGTGATTGTGGCCTCGGCGATGTCGGGTGAAACCAATCGTTTGGTTGCGCTCGCCAACCAGATTGATCCTTATTACCGTGGCTCTGCTTATGACATGTTGGTGGCCTCGGGTGAGCAAGTTTCTATTGCTCTGCTAGCCATTGCCCTGCAGAAGCGAGGCTTCAAAGCAAAACCACTGCTGGCCTATCAGTTGGGAATTGAAACGGATAGCTTGTATTCAAAGGCCAGAATCTTAAATATCCGAACGGACTATATCCGCAAGCTTGTTTCTGACGGCATCATTCCCATCGTCGCGGGATTTCAGGGAGTCGATGGAGACATGAATATTACAACACTGGGGCGTGGAGGTTCGGACACCACCGCCGTCGCTCTGGCCGCGGCCTTGAAATCCAGGGCTTGCGAGATTTACACCGATGTTCCCGCAGTTTTTACTGCAGACCCTAGATTGGTCAAAAAAGCGCGCGAGATTCCCGCTTTGTCCTTTGAAGAGATGATGGAAATGGCCTCTTTGGGCTCCAAAGTTTTGCACATCCGCTCGGTTGAACTGGGCGCAAAATACAACGTTCAGATTCATCTGCGATCCACGTTTGAAAAACGCGAAGGAACCTGGATTGTCTCGGAAGCTGATTTAGTCGAAAAACAAAAGGCAGGTTTAAAAATGGAAAATCCCACCGTCTCAAGTGTTACCCATGATGCCTCAACAGTTGTTATTAAACTCAACCCCGTACCACCGGGAACTGATTTTCTGGCTGGTCTATTTGAAAAACTTGCCGCTCGCGGTGTCAGCATCGACATCATCACGCAAAGCCAAGGGGAAAAGGGCCAGCGGCTGGCTTTCTCTGTCACTCAAGAAGACCTTCCCCTCACGGACCAGGTCCTGGACGAGGTTCTTCATGGACAAAACATTGAACGAATCACCATGAACAATATGGCGAAAATTTCTGTGGTCGGCGTCGGCATGCGAAATCACCCCGGTGTCGCAGCTAACTTTTTCAAAGTATTGGCAAAAGCAGCGATCCCGGTTCATCTCGTCACCACCTCTGAAATTAAAATCAGTGCCGTGATCGATCAAGAGCACCTGCTCAAGGCCGCCGAAACACTGCACACAGTTTTTAACTTGGATTGAACAATCTACGAGGTCAGGGGACTCACCTTCAAGTTTTTGTCTTGCAGGTACTGGCTGTCAAACAGTCGAGACTGATAACGAAGAGCCGAATCACAAAGGACCGTGACGATCTTACGACCTTTTCCTTTGTTCTCCATCCCATATTGATAGGCGGCAAAAACGTTGAGGGCTGCCGAAGTTCCAACCAATAAACCATCGTGTTTTGCCAAATGATAGAGAGTCGAAATCATTTCGTTATCACTGACCTGCACGGCCTCGTCGACTTTGGCCTGTTTGAAGTTTTCGGTCAGCCGCATGATTCCAATTCCCTCGGTCACCGAGGAACCGGAGCTCGCAAATTTTCCCGTCTTCAAATAGCTGTAGAGTCCCGAGCCCATAGGGTCTGCTAGACGAATATGAATGGAAGTTTTCTTTTCCTTCAAATATCTAGAAACGCCCGCCATCGTCCCACCGGTCCCGACCGAGGCGACAAAGGCATCGACTTCTCCTAAAGTCTGTTCCCAAATTTCCGGTCCGGTTGTCTGGTAATGGATGTCCGCATTGGCCGTGTTTTCAAACTGGTTGGCCCAAAAGGAATTCGACAACTTCTCAGCTCTACGACGAGCGGTATGATAAAAATGATTTTCATTGGCAAAAGGACAGGGGTCGACCGTCACCAACTCCACCCCCAGGGCCCGAAGAGTGTCATATTTTTCCTGCGCCTGGTTATTTGGCATCACAATTAAACACTGATATCCCCGCTGAGCGGCCACGGTCGCAAGACCAATTCCGGTGTTGCCAGCGGTCCCTTCGACGATGGTGTCTCCGGGTTTCAAATGACCCTCTTTTTCCGCCCGCAGTATCATCCCAAGAGCCGCGCGGTCTTTGACACTTCCACCAGGATTTAAAAACTCGGCTTTACCAAAAATCTCACAGCCGGTGGCATCAGAGAGAGATTTAATTTTCACCAAGGGAGTCCCGCCAACCACCTGAGAAACACTTCCTGTTTTCATAAAGAGCTCCCTCTTAAAAATTTCCAACACTGTTTGAGAACTGAAGTCTTTGACTCATGAAAAATACCGATAGATCTCGGGCAATATTTCCTCGCTGGGCATTTGCGCCAAACGAACCATGTCCAGCAGCTTTTGATTTTGCACTTGCAGTCGCTGTTTCACCAGGTCCGGATTCAATTGCTCAGCAGAAGGCTCCATCACCACCCGATAACCCAAGCGAGAGTTGTCTTCGGTTAAACAGCCCCAGCGCTCCATCACGTTGATCGCTGTTTCCACCCGGAAATCTCGTTTGTTGTAAAAATTCATTTGCGAACGAAGATACTCGACACCCTCAGTGGCAAGCCCCGGGCCACCGCCTTCGATCAAACGATAAACCTTCAAAATAAAGTCAGGCTCCGGATTGGCCCATTTTATAAATTCCATTTGAATCGAAACATCATCAGCATCATAGAGCAAATGACATTCGCTCGGAACCCCATCTCGCCCAGCCCGCCCCACTTCTTGATAATAAGACTCGATCGAATTGGGAACTTCACCATGGATCAACAAACGAACATCTTTTTTATCCACGCCTAAGCCAAAAGCGGGAGTCGCCAAAATCAGATCCGAAGATCCCTGCAAAAAAGCGCGTTGATTGCGAACCCGTTCTTGGGCCGGCAGCTGCCCATGATAAATACTGTGGCGCAAACTTAATTTCGCCAGCTCCGAAGAAGCTTTGTACAGACTTTGAATCAATGAAAAATAGATAATTGCAGGTCCTGGAAAAGCATGACGAAGTCCGACGATATCCCGAATTTTTTCCTCGAGACCATAGACCTCATGGGGCACGAGATGCAGATTCGGTCTCTCGATGCCCGAAGAAAATACCGGAGCTTCTTCAAGTCTCAATTGCCGAAGAATATCCTCTTGCACTGTTTTTGTCGCCGTCGCCGTCAACGCCAAGGTCGCAGGATCCCCCAGCTGCTCCCGAAACTCACCCAGCCTTGAATAGTCAGGCCTAAAATCATGGCCCCACTGAGAAATGCAATGAGCCTCGTCCACAGCGAGCAAAGAAACCCCTCGTTCGACGAGAACCTTCATAAACTCACTTTGCCGGAACCTCTCGGGAGTTGCGTACAGTATTTTGTGGTCGCCGGTTGCAATTTGTTTCAACCGAAGCTCTCGCTCTTCGCGACTGAGCGTCGAGGACAGAAAAGTCGCTGGAACACCATGTTTTCTGGCTTTGTCCACCTGATCCTGCATCAGAGCGATCAGGGGTGAGATCACGACCGTGAGCCCCGGCAACATCAAGGCTGGAAGCTGATAACACAGACTTTTTCCCATTCCCGTGGGCATCAACACCAGGGAAGACCCACCACTCAGCGTTCGCTGAACCACAGACTCTTGATCGCCACGAAAAACCGAGTGGCCAAAGTGCTCTGCCAAAGCTTTCAGCAAATTTTCCGAGCTAATGTTGCCTTGCATTACTTTCCCGTCAGAGGTCCTTGTCGGCGAAAAATCCTTCACTCCAAAACCCTGACATGATAATCCCATACGTTCGTTAAAAAAGATAGATCACAGCCAGACAATCAAGAGGGAATTATGGCCAAAAAATGGGACATCAACACAGTTAGAAATATCGGAATTTCCGCTCACATCGATTCTGGAAAGACCACGCTTTCCGAACGAATTCTTTTTTATGGCGGAAAAATCCACGCCATTCATGAAGTGAAAGGAAAAGACGGTGTCGGTGCCACCATGGATTCCATGGACCTTGAACGTGAAAAAGGAATCACCATCCAGTCAGCCGCCACTCAGGTGGAATGGAAGGAGTATACCATCAATCTTATCGACACCCCCGGGCACGTGGACTTCACGATCGAAGTGGAACGTTCACTCCGCGTCCTTGATGGCGCGATCTTGGTTCTTTGTGGTGTGGCGGGAGTTCAGTCTCAATCCATCACGGTCGACCGTCAGATGAAACGTTACGGAGTGCCTCGTTTGGCTTTCGTCAACAAATTGGATCGCCAAGGTGCAAATCCCATTCGCGTGAAAGACGCTTTGGTCGAAAAACTGCGTCTCAACGCCGTCATGTATCAACTCCCAATTGGTCTTGAAGACCAGCATCGTGGGATCGTAGATCTCGTGACTCTCAAAGCCTATGTCAACGAAGGAGACCACGGCGAAATCATCACCGAGATTCCAATCCCGGAAGACCTGAAAGCTCAAGCTCAACAGTACCGCCAAATGCTCATCGAGAAATTGGCCGATGTTGATGAAGGTATCGGCGATAAATTTCTGATGGGTGAAGAGGTCAGCATTGATGAAATTCATGCAGCCACTCGCCGAGCAGTCATTTCATTGAAACTGGTTCCTGTGTTCTGTGGTTCTGCTTTTAAAAATAAAAACGTCCAACATCTGTTGGATGGAGTGACTCGTTATTTGCCAACTCCTGCAGAGAAAAAAGAATTTGCTTTGGATTTGGATAAAAACGAAGAGAAGTTTGATCTTGAACCAAACAATGACAAACCTCTTTGCGCTTTGGCCTTTAAACTGCAGGTAACTCCATTTGGCCAGCTCACTTATATGCGTGTTTATCAAGGAAAGATGTCCAAAGGAGACTTCATTGTAAATACGGCCTCCAAAGATCGTCTTAAAATTCCACGAATGGTGCGCATGCACTCGGATAAAATGGAAGACATTGATACCGTCTACGCTGGTGATATCGTTGCCATGTTTGGTGTCGACTGTGCGTCCGGAGACACTTTTGCAACCGAAGACTACAACGTTTCAATGCAATCTATGCACGTCCCTGATGCCGTGATTTCTTTGGCCATTTCGCCCAAGGAAAAATCTGGCGCCAACAATTTCTCAAAAGCTTTGCAGAAATTCCGTAAAGAAGATCCGACCTTCCGCGTTCACCGTGACGAGGAGTCCGCTGAGACCATCATTTCAGGGATGGGAGAGCTTCACTTGGAGATTTACGTCGAGCGAATGAAACGAGAATTTGCTTGTGAAGTGGTCGTTGGTAAACCCCAAGTGGCTTATCGAGAAACCATTGCTCAGGAAGCAGCCTATGATTACACCCATAAAAAACAAACGGGTGGTTCTGGTCAGTTTGCAAAAGTGGTTGGAAAAATTCGACCGCTGCCTGCTCAGGAAGATGGTGCCACTTTCAAATTCAACAACAATGTTGTCGGTGGTCGTATCCCGCGTGAATTCATTCCTGCGGTTGAAGAAGGTTTCCAAGAACAATGTGCCAAGGGTCCATTGATAGGATTCCCAATTGTCGGCGTTGAAGTGGATCTGGATGATGGATCTTACCATGACGTGGACTCCAGCTACATGGCCTTTAAAATTTGCTCAATGGCAGCAATGCGAGAGGTTTATCAAAAAGCAAAACCCACCGTTCTTGAGCCCATCATGAAATTGGAAACCACCGTTCCTGATGAATACCAAGGTGCGGCTGTTGGACAAATCAATCAACGACGAGGTGTTATCGTCAATACCACTGCCTTCGAAGGCAATGCCGTTGTTGAAGCCGAGGTTCCGTTGACAGAGATGTTTGGTTATTCAACTGATTTGCGTTCTGCAACCAAGGGTAAAGGCGAGTTCTCAATGGAGTTCGCAAAATACCAGGCTGCACCTCGCAATATCCAAGAAGAATTGGCTAAAAAATACGCTGAAAAAAGAGCCTCTGAGAATAAATAGGCTCGAGTCTTCTGAGCAGCTCGACAAGGACAAAGGTCGAGCTCTCATCTGTTCAAATGCACGAGAATGTTCCATAAAAAGCCAGGCCCAAAGCCTGGCTTTTTATTGCCAAGCGCAGCATTGATCTCGGATGAGCTTTCCCCCGCAAGATATGTTATGATGAATCACCTATATGGAATGTCATACGAGTCCCTTTAAGATAAAAACCCAAAAAATCCAATGACCCTTATCCTGACGTTATTTTTCGCTATTTTGGGTATTTCGTTTTTATGCTCACTGCTCGAAGCGGTATTTTTGTCGGCATCTCCGGCCTATGTCTCGTTGATGGTCAAAGAAAATCGCCGAAGTGGCCGGCTGTTGGAACACCTCAAAGAAAACATTGATCGACCGATTTCGGCGATTTTAACTTTGAATACGATCTCTCATACCTTGGGGTCTGCTGCCATGGGAGCTCTGGTTTACGAAGAATACGGCAACGCAGGCGTCACAGCAATCTCGGTCATATTCACGTTCTGCGTGTTGATCTTTGCAGAAATTCTTCCCAAAATTCTTGGAGCTACCCACTGGAAAAAACTCGTCCCCTTTGCGGCCTACAGCATTCAAGTCATGATCTTTGCGCTTTTTCCCATTGTGCGTTTCTCTGAAATCCTTGGAAAAATTTTAGCCAGACCCGACACCGCAAGCTTCACCCGCGAAGAAATGCTCGCAACCGCCGAGCTGGGCGTTGAAGAAGGCACTCTTCACAAAAAAGAATCCGCCATCATTAAAAATCTGCTGATGCTCAACAACATGTATGTTTCAGACATCATGACCCCTCGGTCAGTGATGTTTGCCATGGAAGCGGATGAAACAGTTGAAGATGTCGCGGACAAATACAAACCGATTCGTTTCTCCCGGATCCCTGTCTATGAATCAAACATGGACAATATCATCGGGCTCACTCACCGTTATAAAATTCTGGAAGCTCTTTCCAGCGATGAGCACGACACAAAGATCCGAGAAATCACCAGTCCGATCAATTCAGTTCCTGAACGAATGACTGTTGCCGCCGTGATCGACCTTTTTGTTAAAAGAAAAGAGCATCTCGCTTTGGCCGTTGATGAATATGGCATTGTGACAGGCCTCGTGACCTTAGAGGACGCGATCGAAACTCTTTTAGGGGTCGAGATTGTGGATGAGTTCGACAACATCACAGACATGCGCCAATATGCCCTGGAACAGTGGCAAATTCGTAAAAACCAACTCCGAAAACCGTCTTAACTCCATCGTCTTTATTTCGCGGAATTTGAATGCTCTTTATCTAGAGGCTCTTTCGACCGTTGCCGTGGGTGATTGGATTGGTGTCAAAAGGGCCCAGCGCGCACCAAAGACAACAATGGCGGTCAACAGTCCTAAGATCAGGAAAAGACTGATTGTTTGAAAATCCATTTTAGGGTGCTTCGGCGGGTTCGGCAAAAAATGCTCCTTTAAAAATCCTCCACTGGGCCTCAAAGATTTGTTAAGCATAAAGCATGCCTTTTTCAAGGCACCGCCAACCCAAAAGGAGACCCCATGACCAAAACGGAGCTTGCAAAAAAAATCTATGAAATCGCCCATTTGACCGGCGAATTTAAGCTCCGCTCAGGACAAGTTTCCCATGAATATTTTGATAAATACCGCTTCGAAGCAAAGCCTGAACTGCTCAAGGAAATCGCCAAACAAATGGCAACGATGATCCCTGCGGGGACCGAGGTCCTTGCCGGCCTGGAAATGGGCGGCATCCCCGTGGCCACCGCACTGAGCCTGGAAACGGGACTTCCGTGCGCTTTTGTACGAAAAGCCGCCAAAGACTATGGCACCTGCCAATTTTCAGAAGGAACTCCGGTCAAAGGAAAAAATATTTGCATCATTGAGGACGTTATCACCACCGGGGGACAGGTCCTTCTGAGTGCTCAAGATTTAAAAACTCTGGGTGCCCATGTGAAAAATGTTCTGTGCGTAATTCATCGCGGTTCTGGCCAGGAATCCAAACTTACAGAAGCCGGCCTTCAAATGACGGCTCTGATGACCATGCAAGACCTTAAGGCTCATCTCTGATAAAAAAAGGAGAGCTTGATCAGCTCTCCTTAGTATTTTTTATTTCCTTGTGGCTGTCTAATCGATTCTCGCAAAGATCGCTCAGTGCACGACAAGCGTCAGTGGTTGTATAGATTCCGACCAAGTGCTGGTTGTCCATGATCAGCGCGCTCCCCACTCGGCGTTCTGCCAGCTCCGCACTGACAGCGCTAATAGAAGCATCTGGCTTTGTGATGTACGGGGTTTCTTCACAGATATCTCGAACTTTGGCAGACTTTACGTCAAACCCACTGAGAGACATTGCATACTTGATGTCCCGATCACTGACGACTCCATATTTTTCACCGTCACGCACGGGCAAATGACGAATACCATGCTTTTTCATCATCTCCTGAGCCTCTTGAATGGTCGACTCTGCGTTGATGGCATAAGGGGTTGTCGTCATATATTTTTGAACCTGTGGAATACTTTTCATTTTCGATCTCCTATCGGTGCTAATCGGTCATGGCGAAAAGGGCGTTAACACATACACAATTTCGTCATCACCTAGGTTAAAGTGGACTAAAATTTCCTTCTTAGAAATATCAATCAAATTGCTGGTTTTTCGACCGGGCTGCATATCTGCGTCCCGAGCACATTCAAACATATTCTTGGGATTTGCCGCAAAAACCTCTTCGTCCAGAGTCTGCTGCCCTTCTTCATCCGTCAGAACTTTGTAATTGGCAAAACGCTCACAGAATCCGGCAATTCCTTTGCGATCCCAATACAGCCGATCAGTGCCATTCGAAAAAAAAGTCCACTGCAAATTCAAATCGGGATTCAGCAGAGGCTGACGTTGGCCCTTGTAGATAATTTCCGTAAATTTCCATGTTCCACTCAAGGCCATCGCTTGAAAACCAACGAGACTTCCCAAGAAAACAAAAAATATT
>Ga0210057_1002829_pt1 | contig 24454 bp, 30 predicted proteins | sample CryGeyCG2114_010_2_FD_183968 | JGI IMG/M metagenome (GOLD analysis project Ga0210057, IMG submission 183968) | Groundwater microbial communities from aquifer - Crystal Geyser CG10_big_fil_rev_8/21/14_0.10 (SPAdes) (version 2) | ecosystem: Environmental > Aquatic > Deep subsurface > Groundwater ...
TGGATGACGGATCAGATATTTTGTCTAAAACCAAGCCGATCAAGCAGTCTGACTCTGGACTAGATTCTGTTCAAATGTATTTGAAAGAGATAGGTCGCCACAAACTACTCACCACTCCAGAAGAAAGAGATATTGCTCGCAAAGCTCTAGAAGGGGACGAAGATGCTAAAAAAGCACTGGCCAATGCCAACCTGCGTCTAGTGGTGTCTATTGCGAAAAAATATATTGGTCGGTCTAGCGATCTGACTTTGCTCGACCTGATCCAAGAAGGAAATATTGGTCTATTCAAAGCTGTTGAAAAGTTTGACTGGCGCAAGGGTTACAAGTTTTCCACCTATGCGACTTGGTGGATTCGCCAAGCGGTGACTCGAGCTCTAGCTGATCAGTCTCGGACTATTCGTATTCCAGTGCACATGGTAGAAACCATAGCCAAATACAAACAAGTAGTTCGCCGTCTGTCTCAAGACTTAGGTCGTGAGCCACTACCACAAGAGATAGCTGTAGAGATGGGTGTAGATGTAGAAAAAGTGCACACTATTGAAAAGATAGATCAAAGCACCGCTTCGCTTGATAAGCCGACCGATGACGATGATGAGAAGTCTTCACTAGGTGAATTTATCGCCGATGACAAGATAGCTCCACCAGATCAAGATGTGTCACGTCGTATCTTGCGCGATCAGATAGAGGAGATACTGAGTGACCTGACTTTGAAAGAAAGAAAGATTTTGGAAATGCGTCACGGCTTAGAAGACGGAGTCATGCGAACACTAGAAGAAGTAGGAAAAGAATTTGGAGTCACTCGTGAGCGTATTCGCCAGATCGAAGCCAAAGCCCACGAAAAGATCCGCACCCACGACAAGGCCAAGCGTTTGATGGGGTATTAGTCGTTCGCCTAGATCAAAATTTGAAATAACTCGTTCACAAAAGCCCCAAAATGGAGTACGCATATTCGCCTGCTGGCGAATTGCTCAGTCTCGGCTACCCGCCTGCGAAGCCTCCATTTTGGGGCTTTTGCTTACTCGTTTAAATTTCAAATTTTGGGGCTGGATTTGCTCTGTTGTGGTCACGTATTTGCCTAGAGGATAATTTGTAGAAAGGGCTAAAGTGTGGTAAAATAGGCGGAAATTATGGCTAAACTCGGAAGTTTTGAGTATATAGATAAGCAAATACGCAAAGGTTCGGTTCAGGAGCTTGGTAATGCTTTTGAGCAACTGTGTAAATTCTATCTTGAGAATGCACCAAAATATCGCGGTGAATTTAAAAATGTTTGGCACTGGAAAGATTGGCCTGGGCGTTGGGGACCGGATACTGGTATCGACCTAATTGCCGAGACAATAGATGGTGATATTTGGGCGATTCAAGCAAAGGGAATAAACCCAGAGCGTTCTATCCCAAAAAGAGAGCTAGATTCTTTTCTTTCAGATTCAAATCGTCCAGGGATTAAGTTTCGCCTTATTATTGCTACAACAGACGATATTGGTGCTAATGCTAGACGGACAATTGAAGGTCAACAAATACCTGTTGGCTTTGTTTTGCGTGGAGACTTATTGGGCGAGGAATTACAATGGCCAGATCAATTAGGTGGAAAGATAAAACCTCGATCAAAGAAAAATCCAAGGCCACATCAAGAAGATGCTATTCGAGATGTTCTCAAAGGTTTCAAATCGTCAAAAAGAGGTAAATTGATTCTAGCGTGTGGTACTGGCAAGACCCTGACTTCTCTTTGGATTAATGAGAGGCTCGAAAGCAAGAGAACGCTTTTTCTCGTGCCGTCGTTGTCACTTATTAATCAAACATTACTAGAATGGTCTGCAAACTCTAAACATGATTTCGAACGGATAGTAGTGTGTTCAGATGATACGGTGACCCAGAGTGGAGATGATCATGCAGTCGCTTCTACAGCAGACCTTGGTATCGAGGTGACAACAGACGCAAAAGATATAGCTCACTTTTTACGGAAGAAACACACCAATCCAGTTGTAGTATTTTGTACTTATCAATCATCAGATCGTATCACGGTGGCGCATAAACTTGGTGCTCCAGCTTTTGATTTGGTCATAGCAGATGAAGCTCATCGTACTACTGGTCACGTGGAGAGTAATTTTTCTTCAGTATTAAATGAAGATAAAATCAAGGCAGATAAAAGGCTGTTCATGACAGCCACGCCACGTTATTTCACAGATCGAGTAATAGATAAGTCAAAAGAGTTGGAATATGAAATGGCATCTATGGATGACGAAACTAAATATGGTCCAGTCTTCCATCAATTATCTTTTGGTCAGGCAATCAAAAAAAATCTTTTATCTAATTATCAAGTAGTAGTTATCAGTGCTAGTGAAAAAGAAAGAAAAATGGCCGAGGAAGCGACCCTTGTTCGTACTACGGACGGACTTTATACAGACGCTCGTACTTTTGCCGCTCAAGTTGGCCTTGCTAAGGCAATCAAAAAATACAATCTCCATAAAATAATTACCTTTCATTCTTCCATAGCCAAAGCCAAGAGATTTGCAGATGTAAGTATTGCTGACTCTTTGCCTAGTGTGATAAGTAAGTTGCCAAAAGAAACTCGACCATCAGGCGAGGTTTGGACTTCGCATATCTCTGGACAAACTCCCTCTGGTAAGAGGAAAACATTGTTGAATCAATTTGCTTCATTTCCAAACACGACTTGTGCCATTCTTACAAACTGTGCCTGTCTAGGTGAGGGCGTAGATGTGCCGACACTTGATGGAGTTGCTTTTATCGATCCTAAGCGTTCCCAAGTAGATATTATTCAGGCTGTTGGTCGGGTTATTCGTAAGGCTGAAGGAGTGGGTGTGGGCACGATAGTTATTCCAGTATTTATTGACGAAAGTGAAGACGAGGACGCTGTACTTACGAGTTCTGCTTTCAAGCCAGTTTGGCAAGTCATTAAAGCGCTCCGTGCTCACGACGAAGTGCTGGCTGATGAGCTTGATGAGTTAAGACTAAAACTTGGTAAAAGATCAGCTTATGGTGGTAAATTAAGATTACCATCTTCTATCAAGGTAGATATTCCGACCATTGTTTTTAAAGATTTTGAGCAGGCTTTCAATGTACGAACGATTGAGACTACAACAAATAAAACTCCTTTAACTATTGAGAAGATATTAGGGTGGGCAGATGAACACCGCAAAAAAACTGGTGAATATCCGAGGAGGAATTCTGGATTGGTTAATGATGATATTAGAGAAAAATGGAGTAATATAAATGATTATCTTGTCAGAGGCTTAAGGGGTTTGTCTAGTGGTTCATCGCTTGCGAGACTGCTCGCAGAAAAACGAGGAGTTAAAAACGAGAAAGATCTGCCAGATTTAGAAGTACCTCAAATCCTAAAGTGGATTGATGATCATCATAAAGAAACAGGTGTTTGGCCAAATAGTAAATCTGGACAAGTGCTCAGTAATCCGGAAGAAAAATGGAGTGCTATAGACGATGCTCTTTATTCAGGTATTCGTGGCCTTCCTGGTGGATCATCATTACCAAGGTTATTATCGGAGAAGCGTGGTGTGAGAAATATAGGGGATCTTTCCACATTAACAATTGATCAAATTCTTTCATGGGCAGATGAGCACCATAAAAGAATAAGGGAATGGCCAAGGCGTTCTTCCGGACAAGTTTATGATTACCCAGAAGAGAGTTGGTCAAAAATAGACAGCGCTCTTATTGTAGGACTACGCGGCCTTCCTGGTGGATCATCATTACCAAGGTTATTATCGGAGAAGCGTGGTGTGAGAAATCAGAGACAACTTCCACAACTTATTGTTGAACAAATACTAAAATGGGCTGACGATCATCATAAAAAAACTGGGAAATGGCCAAATGAGAATTCTGGAGAAGTTGAAGGTGCTCCTGGAGAAAAATGGGGCGCTATAAGTGCAGCTCTTAGTAGGGGTGTACGTGGCCTTCCTGGTGGATCATCATTACCAAGGTTATTATCGGAGAAGCGTGGAATTAAAAATAAAAAAGACCTTCCTAGTTTAAATGTCAATACAATTTTGAAATGGGCTGACGAGTACTATAAAAGAACAGGAGAATGGCCAAATAGTAAATCTGGACAAGTGCTCAGTAATCCGGAAGAAAAATGGAGTGCTATAGACGGTGCTCTTTATTCAGGTATTCGTGGTCTTTCGGGGGGTTCGTCATTGCTTAAATTGTTATCAGAGAAACGAGGAGTTAGGAATCGTAATAACCCACCACCTCTTAAGGTTGATCAAATTCTCAATTGGGCCGATGACCATTATAAAAGAACAGGAAAATGGCCAAATGAAAATTCTGGAGAAGTTGAAGGTGCTCCTGGAGAAAAATGGGGCGCTATAAGTATGTCTCTAGCTCAAGGTGGGCGTGGATTAGAAGGTGGCTCATCATTAGCAAAGCTACTTAATGAAAAAAGGGGAGTGAGAAATATTATGGGCCTTCCAGATTTAGAGATGCCTCAAATCTTAAAATGGATTGATGCTTATAATAAAGAAACAGGCGTTTGGCCAAATAGCAAATCTGGACAGATTGACGGCACCTTAGGAGAGAAATGGGTAAATATAAATGTGGCTCTTAATAGGGGACTTAGAGGTCTTTCTGGTGGATCATCTTTACCTAAATTACTCTCAGAAAAGTTTGGAGTAAGAAATAAAAAAGGTCTTAAGGCTATTACCGTTGAACAAATATTAAATTGGGCAGATGAGTATTATAGTAATAATGGAAAATGGCCAAATATAAATTCGGGTAAAGTAGCTAATGATTCTGAAGAAACGTGGAAAATTGTAGACGGATCTCTTTCTAAGGGCAGTCGTGGTCTTTCGGGTGGATCATCACTTGCTAAGTTGCTTATAGAAAAAAGAGGTATTAAGAGGAGGTCTAAATAGATAAATTTTTTTATGAAACAAATATTTAAAGGAGAAATAACAAGTTTGAATCCGTGTCGCATCATAAAAGAAAATGAAGATGACGAAGTTTCTAATTTTTTTCTAGTATTAGCTGTTATTTACAATGATTTAAAAGGTATAATTCTTTTTGAAAAATTAATCTCTGATACATATGAAGAACCCCTGTCCACAGATAATCCGTCAATGCACATTGGTGAATATGGAGGATTATTTACTCAGACAAGAAAGATTTTCATTGGTTGTTTACGAGAGTTTTTTGATTTTTTAAAAAGTAATAAAGAAATATTATCGACTCCAGAGTTTCAGAATATTTTAAATAAGACTAATAAAGACATTAAAAACAGGTGGAATAACATTATTTCTATTGCATTTGATAATGAATCAAAAAATAATTCTGATTTTACTAAATATTTGATTAAAGTAAGAAATAATGTGTCTTTTCATTATAACCAATCAGGCGGTGAATTAAAAAAATCTTTTAGAAGTTATTTTTATAAAAAAGAAAAAATTAAATATAATGAATTAGCATATTATGCTATTGGTGAAAATATGGAAACGACTAGATTTTTTTACGCTGATGCGATAGTGCAAGAATATATGAGATCAACTACTAATAATGAGGAAGAGTTTGGTATTAAATACAAAGATGAATTAGGTCAAATTATTATTGATATGAATTGGACCATTTTGAGACTATTAAAGGCTTATCTAAAAAGTAGGCCTAAATAAAACTAGGCCGCATATTAAGGTTTAAGTTTTTTGTGGAAACTTGATTTTCTGTGATTTTTCGTGCTTAATAGGCTCAGAAACAAAAACAAAGGAGATCTTATTATGTTGCCAATTGATTTGTTACTAGTACGACATGGTCAGTCCGAAGGGAATCTGTCCAAACGAATGTCTGAGAAGGGTGACGACAGTGCTTTCTCAAAAGAATTTCGAGAGAGGCACAACGCGAGTTTGCGTCTTTCAGCAAAGGGACGAGAACAAGCTGTGGCTGCGGGGCGGTTTTTGAAACAGGAGTGTCTTGAAAAAAACTTCATCTTTGACCGAATGTATGTATCAGACTACATACGCGCCAAAGAAACAGCCGCATTACTAGGCCTCCCTTTGGCAGAATGGTCGTGTGACCCATATCTTACCGAGCGTGATTGGGGAGACATAGATAATCTTCCCGAAAATGAACGCGAAGAACGATTTGGTGAGGCTCTCAAAATGAAGAAAATGGAGCCCTTCTTTTGGAAACCACCAAATGGGGAATCCTACAACGACCTTTGCTTACGCATTGATCGTTTCTTGGACACTATGCACAGAGAGTGTAGTGACAAGCGGGTCTTGGTAGTATGTCACGGAGAAGTCATGAGAGCGTTTGCTATCCGTCTCGAACGCCTTTCGCAAGAACGATTCCGTACTATTGTAGACTCAGACCATCCTCACGATCGTGTGCACAACTGCCAAGTAACACACTACACTCGTAGAGAGCCTCAGACCGGCAAAGTTTGCCCGTACATAGGTTGGGTAAAATGGACACGGCCCGCGGAAAACCCTGTTGCCACTTCAGGTGACTGGAGGAGGATAGAACGCAGACGATACTCAAACGAGGATCTCTTGCGTGAAGTTTCAGAAGTTCCTCGTCTGGTTGAGTAGATGGGGAATAGGTCATAAAATATCAAAAGCGCCTGACCAGCGCTTTTTCTTTTTATAAAAACAAAGGGTGTTCTAGGGTCTGTCCTCATGGTTTAAATAATGTTGTATAAGTACACAGTTTTGCTCTAGAGTCGGTTTAGGGGGCTACCCCCTTACATCTTAGGGGTAGAGGTGGTATAATGGAAGGATTAACAGATAATCAATATAAGTTATGGCTAATTCAGCTTTTATGAAGCCGATGACTCTGAGCCCAGAGTTGGAAGCAGTTGTAGGTAAAGGTCCAATGCCGAGATCAGAGGTGGTCAAAGCTTTGTGGGTGTATATCAAGAAACACGACCTACAAGATCCTAGTAACAAGCGTAATATCAACGCTGATGATAATCTAAAGAAATTGTTTGATGGTAAGTCTATGGTAAACATGTTTGAAATGACTAAATTAGTATCAAAACATATTTCCTAATCAAGTTTGAATAGTTAAATAAAAAATCCGCCACTAGTGGCGGATTTTTTATTTAAGGGGTTTTCCTTATCTCAAGAGGTTTTGGTATTCGGTATAGATGTCGGTGACGATAGCTTTGGTCTCGTCTGATAGTTTGGCGGTCTTGATATCAAATCCGTCATTGAAGATGGCATAAGCTTTGCCTTTTTCATCGATCAAGACAGGGAAAGGTGTGCCAGTGACGAGTATGTCTTGGCCGTTTGCTATATCGGCGTCTACACCAGCTTTTCCTTTTCCGTCGGCTAGACACTTGTCTATATCAGCTTGAGCTAGGCCTACTTTTTCAGCTAGGGCTGGTAGGGTACTCAGGTCTAAACCGTCGTTTGATTTTGTAGCGATAAATATTTCATCAATAAATTGCCAGAATTTCACATCGCCACCGATTTGACCTACACACTCAGCTGTCTCAGCTTCTGCATAAGCTTGCTCGTGGAGAGTTTGGAGAGGGTAGTGTCGAAACACCCAAGCTAGATTTGTATGCTTGGCGGTCACTGTGTTCATAGCTTGGTGAAAAACTTTACAGAAAGGACACTCTAGGTCTGAATATTCTACTAGGGTGACTGTGCCGGCTGGATTGCCAGATATAAAATCTGCTTCTGAGACCGGAGTTATCTTGTCGGGAGAGACTTGTTGACTAGGGATAGCTTCGTCGGCTTTTTTCTCAAACAGAGACTTGTTTGTCCCATCTCCAAAGTAGAGGGCTCCAGCTATGAGTAAACCAGCTATCAGGATTGCGACTGGTACGGCGTAGTTTTGTTTTTCCATAAGGGGTAAATCAATTAAATTATTAAATTATAAGCTCTATTATAGCATATTGGTTTGAAAGTAAAATTTTGATCAATTTAGACACAGGTTTGCTATTTTGACCATATTTCGTATATTATATATCGAATGTCTACTCCTTTATTGTATGCTTTGATCTCGGTCATCGGGGTCAGTTTGGTCTCATTGATGGGAGTTTTTACTTTGTCTCTATCGAAAGACCGTCTCTATCGGATGATTTTTGTATTGGTGGCACTATCGGTCGGTGCTTTGTTTGGTGATGTGTTTTTACATCTTTTGCCAGAAGCTTTTGAAAAGGCGAGTCGTCCAGAAGTGGTGGCGATAGGAGTGCTTTTGGGTCTACTTACATTTTTTGCTTTAGAGAAATTTTTACGTTGGGGGCACCATCATCCTGTCGATGAAGAGGTAGAGGAGGGTGAGGGGCATGTCCATCCGGTAGGATATTTAAATCTGACTGCCGATGCTATGCACAATTTTATCGACGGTATCATTATCGGAGTGAGTTTTCTGGTGGATCCACGAGTGGGAGTGGCCACTACTGTGGCCGTCTTGTTGCATGAACTTCCTCAAGAGATAGGGGATTTTGCTATTTTGATTCACGCTGGTTTTTCTAAACAAAAAGCTTTATTTTTAAATTTTCTTTCGGCTCTAGTTTCTGTTTTGGGAGTATTGCTCGCTTTTGCTTTGGGAGGAGTAGTAGATTCTATTATACCGTTTGTTATCTCTCTAGCGGCAGGTGGTTTTATCTATATCGCTGGTTCTGATCTAGTGCCAGAACTACACAAAACCACTGGAGCTAAAAATTCTTTCATCCAGTTTTTAGCGATCATTGTGGGAGTGGGTCTGATGGTCGCCCTTACTTTTATTGAGTAGAATCGGTATTTATTTTTACCGGTATTCGTAGCTCGTCATCATTTTCAGGCAATCCAGAAGGATTGTTTTTTTTAAATACTAAAGTGCCGGTGGTGCTAGTAGTAGATCCAAAAGTGAGAGTAGTAGCAAAAGGAACAAAGTCTTCGGTCATCCACTCGCCATCTGCTTGGGCGATACTAAAAGCGATGGTTTGGCCGGTCGCGTCTTCCAGCGCGACCGGAAAACTAGCTTCAAAAAACCAAAAACCTCGCGCTTGACCAGTGATGACAAGCGGACTTGAGATCTCTGTATTTTCTGGGATATCATTTACTATTATTTTATCACTCTTGTCGTCGACTTGGATTTGGTGAACAAAGTTTTGCCCGTCGGGAGTTTGGCATTGTTCGGGATAAGACTCGAGTATAGGGTAGCCGGCTTTTACACACTCTTCAAAACTTGTGATCACTTCTTTTTCGATTGGCGGAATTTTTATTTTACTATAAATAAACCACTCGACAGCACCTATGCCTATGATCAAGGCGACAATGATGAGAATTATATTTGTTTTGGTCAGGTACATGGTAAAAGGTGGATTAATTTATAAGAGCTCCAGCCCCTGCTTCTGTTTCTGGGGTCAGGAGTATTGGTCCGTCTTCATCGCCAGCAGCTAGAAGCATGCCTTGGCTTTCTAGGCCCATCAGGGAGCGAGGTTCGAGATTGGCGACGATTATGATCTGTCGGCCCACCAGAGCTTCTGGTTCGTGGTTTTTGCCTATACCACCGACTATTTGTCGTTCTTCTGTACCCAAGTCTACCATTAGACGCAAAAGCTTGTCTGAGCCCTCCACTCGCTCAGCTGTCTTTACTGTCGCTACTTTCATTTCTACTTTTTTAAAATCGTCGTAATTTATCATATTTTATTATTTATTCGTTTATTTTTCGTTTCTTAAAAAACTTTACCAAGTAGATGGTCACGACGACTAGTACGATGGTGAGGACGGTCGCATAAACAAATTTGGCTGTCAGACTGTTTTTATCTAAAGGAAAGAAATATTCAATCAGAGCTTTGATAGCGTCGTTCCAAGCGAGACCAGCCACTAGACCAAAAGCCCCAGTCAAAAATCCGACCATCTTTTCTATGATTTCATTGGTCACTCTTTTACTTTCTTCGGCTAAAGTTTCTACTGAGTTTTTTATTATTTCCATATTTTTTCGATTAAATCTTTTTAAGTTTTTTGGCGAGCTTCTCTGTTTCGACTAAAAGAGCCCGAATCTCGTCTACCCCTTTTTGCCAAAAATCTTTTTTACTAATATCAATGCCGATATTGGTAAAAATATTTTTTGGTGAATCAGAAGTTCCAGCCGACAAGAAATATTTTACATCTTTTATAAAGTTTTTATCATCAGCTATTTTGTTTTGCATAGCTTTAGATATTAGCAGTCCAGAAGCATAAGAGTAGACATAAAAGTGGTTGCGGATATGGCTCCAGTATACCCACCAGTTTTCGGAACCGGCGTCTTGGCTGATAGCTGGGCCCATGTAAGCGCTCATATTTTTCTTAAAGAGCTGACCTATTTTTTCTTTTGACAAATAACCTTCGGTCCGGAAAGTATGGTGGAGGTCTTGCTCAAACATGTAGCAGGCGACTTGGCGGAAAATAGTGGAGATGTCGTCGCCCAGTTTGGATACCATTAGAGCTAGGCGAGTTTCTTCGTCGGCTGTTTTGGCTATTTCTTTTAGGACAAAGTCTTCCATAAAAGTACTAGCCACTTCGGCAGTAGAAAGCGGAGTTTCAAAATAGATAGCTGGTTGAGTTTTTTTGATTAGCTCGTTGTTTATGCCGTGACCGCATTCGTGAGCTAGAGTCATGGTGTCGTTTAGTCGGCCGGTATGATTTAGAAGTATATAAGTCGGCAGAGTGGGTAAGTCGTGGGCACAAAAAGCACCACTAGAGCGATTTGGTTTTGGATAGACATCGATATGACCTTCTTTGGAAAATCGGTCGAAGATTTGGCCAAATTCGCTATCTAGCTCGGTCAAAACTTTGCCGACTAGTTTGACGGCGCTATCATAGGATATTTTTTTATCTATTTTTCCGACGGCAACATTTCTTTCATGGTAGGCTAGTCGTGGAGTTTTTAGAAGTTTGGCTTTTAGTTTGTAATATTTTTGAGCAATATCAAAATTGTCGGATACGACTTTGGTCATAGTGTCGACGACTTCACTTTCCATATCGTCGGCCATATGGCGAGATTGATCAGGACGAGCATAACCACGCAAATCGTCGTTGACTTTTTTATTGTCCAACAGGGCATTGAGTTCGTGTTCGGCTACTCGAGCATAATCAGTGAAAAGTCTGTGGGCTTCGCGGGCGGCTTTGTCACGGACGGATTTTTTTTGACTAGAGATGAGGCTGAGGATTTCTGGCACGGTAGCCGTCTTTTTTTTGCCAGTGTCATCAGTCACAGTAGCGGTTTCTTCGGCGATGAGGTTTGAAGTGAGATCTATCCAGTCACCATATGAAGTGGAGCTTTTGAGACTCATGATCCGTTCTTCTGGTTCGGTGAGAATGTGTTTGGCTTGTTCGAAAAGTTTGGTTAGAAAGTGGCGATAGGTTTTTAGTTCTGGAGCTGATAAGAGTTTCTTTTGAGCGCTGGTAGGGATTTTGGATAGGCGAATAGTAAAGAAATCCATTTCATTGGCGAGGTGGACGGCGTGATCTTTTAGGTGGGTGGCTGCCGCTTTTAGTTTAGGATTATTTTCTTCTTGTGACAGACGGAGAGAAAGATAGTAGCCGTAGCCTTTAGACAGACCAAAGTGATGACTCAGATTGTTGTATTCATCGAGAGCTTTTTTGAGGACTTTAGGGTCAGAAAGGTAGTTTTTGTTGGTTTTCCAATTGGTGACAAATTTTTCTACCACCTTTTTACACTCCGCCAAATCCTTAGCGATTTGGAGATCAGTGTCACTTTTATACATTTTTTTCAGGTCCCAACTAGTCGGGATAGGGGATTTTTTCATATTTCTATCTTACCGTTTATTTTATGTATTGGCAAAATATAGATTTTTCTAGAATTAAGAAATAAAAAAGCTCCACGACTTTCGTCGTGGAGCGCAGATGGAATGAAGTTTATTGTGGAAGGGTCTTCAAGTGGCCAACTGTACCACAAGGGGAAGGCTTTTCCTGTTTGCTTTTTTCAAACTCATCCTTTGATAATTCTGTGATTTTTTTGCCAGTACACCCTCGGAGGTCAAATTCCAACTTTTTTATGGGCTTGTTGGTTTTTTTGAGAGTTCCTTTTGGTTGGATGGCCACATGGAAACAGCCGTTAATGTGGCGTACAAATTCTACGGCCATCCCTTTGAAACCACTGGCTTTGTCTGTCACTTCTGTTCCCAAGATGTCAAAGGGGATGCTGATTTCTTCCCAGTCACTATCTGTGACTTGGAGCCTTTGTTCACAGATAATAATTCTATTAATAGGCATACCTTCTTCGTCCAAACCTTTGGGTTGGAAGATGTAGTCTACCCTTTGACTCATATCAAAGATCCAGTGGGTCAAGGTGCCTTTCAAGCCCGTGGCTTTATCTAAGCACTCTGTTCCAAGTTTCAACACTCTGATTTCCATACAAACTCTCCTTCTTTTGTTTTTTTGTACTAGTTTTTTTAGCGTGTTTTTGTAGAACAACCAATGCGCAGTGTACAAAATATTGCCATAGTTGTCAATAAGGTTATTTTACATGTTTTAATTGGCAAAATTGCTCATTTTTGCTATGATAATCCCGTTGTTCTTTACAACACATTCCGCGATAGCTCAGTTGGTAGAGCGCCTCGCTGTTAACGAGGATGTCCCAGGTTCGAGCCCTGGTCGCGGAGCCACAAAAAAATCGCCCTTTCAATGGGGCGATTTTTTTGTGGTTCTGCGGAGCAAACAAACTGCTTTGCTCCGCGACAGGAAGTGAACTGCTCCACTTCCATATTCCTGTGGCGGTTTTCTTTTGTTTGATAAGGGTAAGAAAACCCTTATTTTAAGCCATATTTTTATAAATTCCATTATTTTCATCTCAAAATACTTGACAAATTAAACCGAATCTGCTATACTCCTAGGTAGATACAGTTAAGGTAAGTTCTTTGTTAGGCGGTCGCAAAGACCGAAAACCTGAAGTTTTCTGTATCGAGAAAATAATATGTGTGTTGAAGTGAACACTGACCGTCCGTCGAGTGTTCACACGTCGAAAGCCTTTAGCCTTTGGAGATGGAGATTGTGGAGATTGTTAGTGAAGTTTACGCATTTAAACTTTAAAATTAACACTCCACAAATGTGATTTAAAAATCACCTTAATATCTATATGCTTGGCTGGAGGACGGCCCAAATGCAAATGTCCTTGGTTTGAGAGTAACCGTTTTCAACTCTCCTGGTTGGAAGATTGCCAGTAAGTCGATCAATCTTCCTAGGTTTACTAGAGTCCAATCGTTCTGGTCTTAACGAAAGGATCTCCTCTAGTATTCTGAGAATTACACTGTTTAAGGCTTGGGATGTGGAACCCCAAATTGTGCTACCGCAAAGTTTCCACCCGTTCGAAAGAACACCCCTAAGTCATCCGCGTTCGCGAGGATGGCTTTTTTGTTATATAAATAATGTATGAGGATGTCCCAGCTTCGAGCCCTGGTCGCGGAGCCAAATAAAAGCGCCTTAATGGGCGCTGTTTTTTATACCCTTAACAGAATCGAGGTTTTTTTGATATACTTTTTGTTATATGAAAAACATTGCACCAGAAATTCTTAGACAAAGATTAATTATAGAAGCAAAATATAAGATTGATGTAACAGAAGAAACTGTTAAAGATTTTCTCCTAAAGCTTCCCGAACACCTTAAACTTAGAGTTTATGGAGACCCTATTATTCACTGTGCTGACGGACAAGGAAGAGACGACAACTATGGGTATGACGCCTTTATTCCTTTGATTGATTCGGGTATATCCCTTTACGTTTGGACTAAACAAAAATTTGTTTCTTGTATTATCTTTACCTGTAAAGAATTCTCAGAAGAAGAAGCCGTTAAGTTTTTGAAAGAATACTTCGATACTACTGAATTGGAAAAAGAAAGCTTTTAATATATATACAGCCCATCGAAGAAGCCCTTCTTCTTTAGGCGGGTTTTTATACCCAAGTTCTAGAGCCAAGCTCGGCACTCGAAGTGCTTCCTCCACCTATCGGAGCCACAAAAAAGATGAAAAGGTAGTTTAGGTGTATACTATAAATTACGGAAATACTACGCTCACTTCGAATAGGACCTTTTGCTGTTTTTGATTTTGCAATTTCATACATTGTTGTGTACTTTATTGCGCCGTACCTTTCAAAACTTTTTGCGTTAGCTGGAATAAAAATTAATAGGGAGCAATGGTTATGGCTCACTCTTCCGGTTGCGTTGACCACACACCTTCTTTTTGGAATAAACACAGCATTCACAGAAATGATCCTTGATCCTTATGGAGGGTGGATTGCAAAAGTTGTTGTTGTTTTTATGTTGCTGATGGTGTATATACGTCGAGAAAAGAGAGAAAAAAACACCGCATAAGTATTTTTTTCTGGTATTACATTTTATCTAAATCTTAAGGTTGTGAGGACAGACCTCACAATACTTCGCATTAAAACACCCACCCAAGGAGAGAACTCGTTCCGGCGGGTATACCCGCACTCTAACGGATGTTGGTTACTCGGGTTTTTTATTCGAATGGAAGAAGAAAAATGTGGATAAAACACTCACATTTTGAATATTATTGGGTTACAATAAACAGAGTTTTTATAAGAATAAAGTTTTAATATTTTCTATGAATAAACAAACATACTATTACGTAGTGGCGGGTGTATTTCTCGTAGTCGCAATTGCTCACCTCGTTCGAGCATTTAGTGGGTGGGAAATGATTGTCGGAGGTGTTGTAATACCTCTGTGGCTTAGCTGGGCAGCAGCACTTGTTATAGGATATCTTGCATACCGAGGATACTCTTTTGGAAAGAAGATGTAGACTGTGTAAATTTAAAAGAAAACCCGTCAGAACGAGCTCGATCGTTCTGGCCAGTTTTCTTTTTATTTGAACAGAACTAGAAATTTTTGGTATACTGTCTATATGAATGATTGTATTTTTTGTAAATTGGCAGGAGGCGAGACTCCCACTAATAAGATTTATGAGGACGATGCGACGTTTGCATTTCTCGATAAGCATCCTATAAATCCCGGACACATTTTGGTTGTTCCAAAAACTCATGAACCAGACTTTTATAATTTGGAAGACGATATCTACCAGGTATTGATGTCTACTGTAAAGAAATTGTCTAAAGTTGTAGACGAGACTTTTAATCCTAAAAAGGTCGGACTGATAATAGCTGGATGGGATGTCCCACATACCCACGTACATATTATTCCTATGCAGGATTATAACGACATAACATCAAAAGCGATGTTAGAGGGGAAGCGAGCGAATCCAACTTCTGAGGAGTTGGTCGAAGTTGCGAAGACTCTCAAATTGCAACTAATAGATAAATTCTAACCAAACACCAAAGCAAATCTTAGTGCTCGACATACTTCCTCCACCTATCGGAGCGGAGCCAAAAACAAAAGCACTGATGTATAGTATTAGGGCTTTTGTTTTTCTCAGGCGACAAAAAGTTTTGAGTCGCGGGAGAGCCCTAGTCATCGTCCCTCAACGGAAATCGCTTCTGGACGGTTTTCTTTTTAGTTTAAATATGCTAGAAATATACTCAGAAACTTGGAACAAAAGACCTTTGAAAGGAGGAGTCTATCCATGACTATCAACATCCGTGGAGGAAGAGCTGGTGTAGGTTCTTCTCTCAGTAATTTCGCACATCATCCTTTTATTTTTGATGATGTGCCATGCAATTCTATAGAAGGGTTTTTACAAGCCCTAAAGTATGAATCACCCAAAGATCAACCCCCGATTTGTCTTTTGATTGGCTGGGATGCCAAAAACGCTGGAGAGAAAATGAATCCTCTTTGGAAAAACACCCAAACTCTTTGGTGGAAAGGGGTAGACTACAAACGCGACAGCAAAGAGTATCAAGAGTTATTAAACTTTGCTTATGCCTCTTTGTGTTCACAAAACGAAGAGTTCCGCGAAGCATTGTTGTCAACCGGAAGTGAAAACCTGGTCCACACCGTGGGCTGTCCCGATCCTAAAGATACAGTCCTAACTGAAGAAGAGTTTTGTTCGCGTCTTTTGCGGATGCGGGCAATCTTGCAGAAGTATTAAATGGTTTTATCCGCTACTGAGAAATAACAATTTCTTGGTAGCGGTTTTATTTTACCGATGAGGGCATCCCGCCCAACAACAAGGTCGGCATTTTCCGGCTAGCAGATTTTCGCGCATTATCCGTATTCTGCGATCTCTAGTTTCCGATTTTTTAGCGGACTCTATCCAACAGAGCCATTCGTTGCGAGCGAGTGGAGTAATGCCTTCCCACATTGCTTGCAATTTTGGAGTAGAAGTAATTATTTTTTGTAGATCCGCTGGGACTTTGTGTGCCACCCCAGCGCTAACGGCTTTTTTCATAATGTAATTATATAAAAATTAGTAATATAAAACTAATAATTTACCAAAAAATAAAACACCTCGAAATTTATCGAGGTGTTTTATGTAGAATAAATCTATTTTTCGAGATTTGGTTCTAGTAAGGTATTTTATCGAATTGCTTTTACTACCCAAATCAGTATTACTGCTCCAAGAAGGGCGACTAGAAAGCTGTAGAGATTGAAACCACCAACGCCTCCTCCGCCGAAGAAACTCATAACAAAACCACCAATCATTGCTCCGACAATACCGACTACAATATTGAGAATAATACCTTGTTGAGCATCTGTTTTCATGATTAGAGAAGCCACCCAGCCGACTAGTCCACCAAATATAATCCAAATAATAAGTCCCATAATATATTTTAATTAGTTTTTAATTTTTTTCTTGATCGTTTAATTTTTCGGCCGCTTCTGGTGTTGACACTGTTTTGCTCATAACAAAGAGTTTGATAATACCCATAGCCACAATCAAGTAGACCAACATAGATAAGAGGGTGGTCCACTCAAAAGTGCTACCTTCCACTATCTGACTGCTTTGAAAGACGGTCAAAAATGGGGCAGCGAAAATATAAGTTGAGTTATAAATGAGGCTAGTAAAACCGGCTTCTGGATTAGCACCGAGAAGCTTTAGAATAAAACGAAAAGCGAGTAATGTCTCGATAATACCGAGAATATACCAGACTATCTGAGTGCCTCGATATAGGGGTTTAGTACTAGCTGAACTGTAAGATGAATTCATATTTATTTTATTAGAATTAATAATTTTTTTAATACCCGATTGTCCAAGTGACGCCACGAATAGGGAAATTTCCTTGGACTGATCCGGCGTTGGTTTCTAGTGAAGTAAGATCTAGTTTTAATTGACCACCAATATAAGGAGTAATGTTTTTAGTCAAAACAGCTTTAATAGTAAACAGACGGATTTGACCTGGCTCAAATCTGGCTATCATGGTTGGGGCAAAAGCTAAACCATCTTTAAATGGACTTATTCCTTCTACTCCACCAACATAACCTCGTGATCCACCTCGGTCGTCAACAGTGGTCAGACCAATGACCGCTAATTCTGGGCCATTACCATTTTGTCTAATCCAAAAACCTTTCAAATAAGCTGTTTCTGTGCCCACGTTAGCTATTTGCAGATAAGAGATAGGAATAGAGACTCCTGTGTTGGCGACACCGCCAGAGAGTAGAGGTATAAGCTCCACAGCTAAAGTGGTGTTGGCTATGGCAGGAATATCCGCCTCTTGATAAATAATCGGTGGTGGAACGGGAACAGGAATAGGAGTGGGAATTGGAATAGGTTTTGGTATTGACGGTGGGAGAGTGATCACTGGAGGGACGATAGGTTTTTGTTGGATGTCATCTATCTTACTCGTTTGCTCTAGAGAGATCACTTCTACTTGTTCTTTTTCAACCGTTACAATATCACTTCGGGAAAACTTTTTTATATTCCCATCTTGTTGAATATTTATTTGGGCAGTTTTTTTGCCAGAAGTGAGACGAAACAAAACTGATTGGAGGAGATTTGTAACAGAAGAAATCCAGCCAGTTTTTTCTTTAATGACATAAATTTTGACTGAACAAGTAACCCTTTCTTCGCCGGATTCAAAAATAAAAGAATAAATCTGAGTTTCGGTTGGAGATTTTGTTGTCACTCCAAACAAAGGTAGATGATCATAATTGTCATCGGTGGCTGTCAGGGCGTTTTGGCTAGTCCACTCAATATAAACCTCATCCCCTTGGGCTATCAGCATGTTAGCTCGGTTGTCCACGGTGAATTTTTTGCTTTGAGTGGTAACAGACAGAGAACAATCAGGTTTTGGTGTGGAACCACCGATAGGAAAGGGTACGCCAATAAAACCAATGAGGGCGATGGCGAGGATGGTTTTTGTTGATGTTTTTAGGTATAAACTTTGAATCATGGTTTTGAATAAATTTTTTTAAAAAAGACACCCAATATATAGGAGTTATATAGAGGACGTCTTTTTTCAGAATAACAATTAAGCCGTGTCTATATACCGTTTACATGACTTCCGACTAGATTGTTGTCAGACAGAGAGTTTAGTAAGATAACACCACTGTGTACACCAATGTTATAAGCGGTGGTAATAGCTTGGTTGGCATCATTGGCAACAACCATACTTACTTCACCTGAGCTGTTTACAAAGGCGTAGTTTGCGGCATATGACATTACAGGTAAGACGGCGATAGCAAAGGCAGCCATCAAACCAGCGGTCAATTTTAATGTTTTTATCATAATATTTTTTGATTAGCGATGAATAAAAAAAACTGTAGCATTCTTGAAGTTAAAAGATACTTCAGAAGCATAACAGTTTCTAAGGAGCGCTATTTAGATGTATTTTCCTCTACAGAGAGGTTGTGAGTGGGAAGACTCTGTAATCGATCTTTAGGATAAATATTTGGAATCCTAGATATGTGCTTAATAGAGACTTTAGCTACAATTACAGTATGTTCCCTTTATTGACAAAATGCAAGATGAATTGTGCTGTAACACATATAATCAATTAGTCCTAATTTATAAAAATAATCCTTAAAGGATGTTCTATCAACACGATAGTTGGTTTTATTAAAACTAAAAAAATGTTGGAAAGTGGATAATAGAAAATAAGGCAAGGTTTGAAGCTGTTTAAAGTAGGTTTCTTTTTGTTTGAACAGAGAGATTTCTGGTATAATGTCTAAATGAATAGAGTAATCTTAATAATGGTTCACTCCGTCTCGGAAACACTATTAACTAATTTATAAAATGAATAAAATCCCATTAAAACAACTTTTCGATCTTTCATCAAAAACAGCTATTGTCACTGGGGGTGCTTTAGGTATTGGTTTTGGTATAGCATATCGTTTGGCTGAAGCTGGAGCGAATATAGTTATAGCTGATTTAAATGAAAAAGCCGGAAATGAATCTGTAGCAGATTTGCAAAAGAATGGTTGGAAAGCAGTCTTTGTAAAAACAGATGTTTCAAATGAGAATGATGTTAAGTCCGCGACCGACTTTGCTCTCAAAACGTATGGTACGATCGATATCCTCATCAACAATGCCGGTGTGTATCCTATGGTTCCTGTCATGGATATGGCGAACGAGACGTTTGATAAAATCCTAGCAGTCAATTTGAAAAGTGTATTTCTATTCACAAAAGCTGTCGCGGAAGTCATGATCAAGCAGGGAAGCGGTGGCAAGATCATAAACATTACCTCAATCGACGCCCTTCATCCTTCAGGTATAGGACTTGCTGTATATGATGCTTCCAAACATGGTTTATGGGGATTTACTAAAAACACAGCGCTTGAGCTTGCTCCTCACAACATTCAAGTGAACGCGCTAGCTCCTGGTAGTATCAATACTCCGGGTTCTGGTAGTGATAGGCCATCCACACCTGAAGTCGAGGCGATCAAGAAACGATTTATCGAACGCATCCCTATGAATCGCACAGGCGAACCTGATGATATTGGCAAAGTAGCGCTTTTTCTCTCTTCAGATCTCTCTAGTTATATGACTGGCTCGCAAGTAGTAGTTGATGGTGGGGTTTTGCTTTCTTAAATGTATTTTACCATTAGTGCGATGAATTATTTTCTGACATCGAGTTCTGCAAATGGAAAACTAGACACGTCTGTATTTACTCACTAAGACTAAAGAAAATATGGAAAAGGAAATGACAGAGAATAAGGCAAGGTCTGGAGCTGTTTAAGGGCAGTTTTCTTTTACTTTAGTTTGTGCTAGTAATATAGCTAGAGTTTTTATTGTGTTTAAAAACAAAAACCTTTGAAAGGAGGTGAATGAAATGTCGGATGTTTTAACATTTGAAAGTGTCGAAGAATCATTGCTTTGTTTTCTTGACACACTTGATCAGAACAAACGAGTGGAGATGATTGATGATCTAATCCATAGGCTTAATTTCGAGCGTCGGTTTACCCTACTTACTGATGAGGAGAGGACTCATATGTTGGACGAAAGTTTGAGTCCAAATCAGCGAGTCAAACTTGATAAAGTGAAAGACAACAGGGATGCTTTTGATGAGTTGATTAGGGATTTTGCTCGAACGAGATATTTTCGCAAATGCGCGTGGATTGATTATCTCAATGGGGTAAACGCTGAAAAACCTTGGTCGTCACCTTGTCGTCACCTTGATCGCTAACCTCTTTGAAAGGAGAAGGTATGGATATTCCTAAAGAAAAAAATTTTCCATCTGATTCTGTTCAATGCAACTCATGTGGTGGTCATGGGTGTTCAGTTTGTGCTGACAAAGGTTGGCTAGAACCGAAAGATAACCCAAAAGGAAGAAGATGTCTCAATCCGGCTTGTGGAAATTTTCTTTCCCCTGATCATATTGCGGTTTATTGTTCAGACAGATGTGCGTATGATGACGCATGATCCATCTCACTACCACCCACCCAGTAGAAAGCCTACTTCGGTGGGTTTTCTTTTTCTTATTTTCTGCTACAATACACTAATAATTGATTAGTTAATAAATATACAAATATCATGGCAAAAAGAATTACTGGGGTGGGGAAGCCGAGAAAATCTCGTTCTCCAAAAACTAAGAAACGTCTAGAAATAAAAAGAGTTATGCTCGAAGCGAAAGCAAAGAAAGGTAAAGTTAAAGGGAAAAAATAGAAAAACCGGTCGCAAGGTATTCCCTTGCGACCGGTTTTTTATTAAATTGCTTTTTCTTTCTTTAAAATCTCCTTTTTATTTTCTGAGCCACGGTTATAGCCACCAGTTTGTCCGTCGGAGCGGACGACTCGGTGGCAGGGGATTTTGGAGTTATAGTTTTTGTTGAGAATATTGCCTACCGCTCGAAAGGCTAGTGGCCGACCAGCTTTCTCTGCGACTTGCTTGTAAGTTAGAGTTTTTCCTTTGGGTATTTTTTGTACTACCTCGTACACTTTTTTAGCAAAGGGAGTCATGGAGGTATTGTAACACAATAGGAAACTTATCTCGGGAGAATACAGGGATGGGCGTTTGATTATTATTCATTTTATGATAGTAATATAAATAGAGGGAGTAGTATTTTAACAACAAAGAAAGGAAGTGGAAATATGGAAAATGAATCTCCAATTATTAATCCCCCCCAAGATGAAGTATTGAGAAAAAAACTGGAGGATAAACTAAAGGAGTATAATCTTCGTGTACAAGGGGAAGGTGCGCCATGGTGCGGAGCGCCACCCTCACGGGCTCATGCCCTCTATGAATCTTTTCGTGCTGCGTATTACAAAAGATTTATTCTTGAAGAGGTTTTGAATGCTGAAGGCCCCGTCAAAACCTATGATGTGGCTGAGAAATTATACACTCGTTTTGGAGAAGATTTTAATGTTGAATCTTTCGACATAGCAGCCAATGTTATTATGGCATATTGTCATGGTGATCATCAAAATTTGATTGGTGGAACTGGTTTGCAGTCACCTATTTCTGTATAACAACATCTGTATCCGTCGAGACGAGTAGTAACTTGTTTCGGCGGATTTTTTTAAATAAAAATACCGGTCAAATCCTTTGGGATGATTTGACCGGTATAAACAATACTAATTATTGGGTGCTATTTTTCTGTTTCGTTTTTTAGCACGCCTTCTTCGTTGATTTCTAGATCCTTTTTTGTTGGGATTTGGCATGCAAAATAAAACAGTGTTTTCGATGTTTTTTGCTGTCACACGGATAAATTCTGGGCGTTTTACCGGACGGCGCGACAAGCAGGCGTAAGGCATCCCGGTTTTCGGCGAATAGGTGAGGTTCTCCTCTTTTTGGCACGCTCCGCACGTGCCAAATCGGATCTCCTCTCTCTTTCGGACAGGGGGACTGATGCAGGTTTCGCAGCGGATGCAGATGAGCATGATTTCCTCCTTTCCTTGTTGGATTCCAAATTTTCCAGAATTTGAGGATGAATGTTGTTTGCATAGACATTAGCAATGAAGTCACGAACAAATTCGGCTCCAAATTGCATAACACAATGTGTCCTAATGAATTGATGTTCTTTAGTAATCAAATCGTTGCAGACATAACCGGTCTGTTTGATTTGACCTCCCAAATTTCTCCAATTCCATTCATAAGTGATGAGTGCTTGTTTGAGTGCCTCTAGGTCTTCTTCATATTGTCGGATGATAAGTTCTAGAGAATTCAAATTCTGATGCATAAAAACTCCCTTCCGTTGTTAATGTTCTTAAGTATCTATTTACTGTTATATCATATTATGGTTTTCATACAACTGGTGATATTATTTTTAAATATGAAGGAATCCATAGCCCTTGTTGCTGTCATCTTTGCTATCATCGGCAATGTGCCGTACCTAAAAGATGTTCTCACTCAAAAAATAAAACCCCACCCGTATACTTGGCTGGTCTGGTCGCTGGTATCGGGTATCACTTTTGCTGGACAGTTTGCCAAAGGGGGAGGAGTGGGATCTATCCCGACTTTAGTATCAGAACTTTTTACAGTGGTTATTTTTCTTTTTGCTTTGAGATATGGTTTTAAAAATATAGACAGGCGAGATACTTATTTTCTAGTCTTTGCTTTACTGGGACTTATACCGTGGTTTTTAACCAAAGATCCCACCATGTCAGTAATCATAGTGGTGGCTATCGACCTAATCGCTTTTATACCAACCTTGCGAAAAACTTGGAAACACCCTAAAACTGAAAATCCTATTTTATATTTTATGAATGTAGCGCGACATATATTGATACTATTTTCTATTGAAGCTTACAATGTGGCAACCATGCTCCACTCTTTGGCGATGATAATAGTAAATACCATCATGACTTGGCTAATATTTTACCCAAGAAAAACAAAATAAAACCGGGTTTACCCCGTAGTGAATTTTGGCATTGGGCGTAGCCCTGCCCCGCTTTCCAGACGGAGCGATACCAAAATCTACTACCGGGTTTACCCTGTAGTGAAAAATAGGATCGCCCTTTTATAGGGCAGTTTAAGTACACTTTAGTGACTTAAACAATGCTATTTTTCTACTACCAGGGTTATCCACAAGAAAATATTTGCAGGTGAACGTTCGTTCACCTATAATGAAATGTAACAAAAGGGTCACATTTTATAAAAATTAAATTTCCTAAAAATATGAGTAAACACCAATTAAGTAAAATCATTCGTCGAGAGATTCAAGTTTTAAATGAGATGATAGACCTCCGCATAGTCAGAGGGATGCCGTACAAAAAAGAAGCTTATCGACACAAATATCTTCTAAAACAACTTACTACTATATGAACGAAGATTACAAAGAAAAAGTTCTCGACTTCTATCACCGAAACAGACGGATGCCGAGCTACCAAGAGATTATGCATATTGTTGGTTTTAAATCCAAAAATGCTGTCTACAAATTAGTCAACAAACTCATCGAAGAAGGCGTGGTTCGCAAAGATGACAAAGGTCGTCTTTTGCCGACTGAGTCTATGGATGAGATACCTTTTCTAGGTTTAGTCGAAGCTGGGTTTCCAACATTGGCTGGCGAGATTGGTGCCGAGACTATGAGTTTGGATTCTTATCTGATAAAAGATAAAATCTCATCATATCTTTTGGAAGTAAAAGGAGATTCTATGATTGAAGCGGGGATCAACGAAGGCGACTTGGTTTTGGTGCAAAAAATAAAAGGCCTTCCAAAAGAAGGTGACATAGTCATCGCCGAAGTGGATGGTGGATGGACTATGAAATATTTTCATAAGAGAGGTACTCAAGTAGTCTTGGAGCCAGCCAACAAAAACTATAAAACCATTGTCCCGGAATACAGTCTCAATATTACGGCGGTGGTGAAGGGGGTCATCCGAAAATACTAGATTTTGTTTTTTTCTGCGAGGTGTGTTAGTTTTATCTTAGATTAAAAAGAAGGGAGGTGTGTTATCTCAAGTGGTAAAACTTGTCCCAAATGTGGCGGGAGGTGCAAGCTGACCAAACACCACATATTTCCCAGACGACATTTCAAAAACATGATTAGAGAGCTAAATAAAGTTGTCTATTTGTGTCGAGAATGTCATGACAAATTGGAGAGCCTGATTCCTTTTAGGTTACAGCCACCAGAAATGTATTTGCAGATAGTGGCGGATTTTTTTGAGGAAGAGGTCTCCATCGATGATCTTTTACTGGTAGAAGAATACAGGACGGTGATAAAAGAATATGTCACCGTTTAGGTCTGCTAACTATTTTTAAATACCCCCGTCGCAGGTAG
>Ga0210057_1002831_pt1 | contig 24445 bp, 27 predicted proteins | sample CryGeyCG2114_010_2_FD_183968 | JGI IMG/M metagenome (GOLD analysis project Ga0210057, IMG submission 183968) | Groundwater microbial communities from aquifer - Crystal Geyser CG10_big_fil_rev_8/21/14_0.10 (SPAdes) (version 2) | ecosystem: Environmental > Aquatic > Deep subsurface > Groundwater ...
TATCCACGAAAAAAGGACTTACTATTATTGAAACATTAGTTTGGGTTTCAGTATTTACTTTTGCAATGGGTGCAATTGTTATCACACTCCTATCTTTTTATCGGGCAAATACGTATACGATTGAACAGGCACAGGCTGTGTCTGAAGCACGACGTGGAATTGAGCGCTCGGTGCAACAAATGAGAGAGATTTCTTTTGCATCCGATGGAGCGTATCCGATTATCTCAATCGCACCGAACCAGTTTTATTTTTACAGCGACATTGATTCGGATCCTCTTGTTGAGAGAGTACGTATTTTTATTGAAGACACATATTTTATGCAGGGAGTAACAAAAGCAACAGGCGACCCACTTTCGTATTCAGGAAGTGAAACGGTCAGTATTGTTTCAGAAGACGTGAGGAATTCCGAACAATCAGTCGTCACTTTTCACTACTATGATGAAAATGGGGATGAGGTATTAGATTCAGATGTAACCGCAGTTCGTTTTGTTACTATAGATTTGGTAGTGAACGTCAGTCCAGACAAATTACCAAATCAGTTGACGCTTCGCTCCAGTGCGACACTTCGCAATTTGCGTAACTAAGGAATATGTTCAAAAAGGAAAACGCACGAGGAGTCACGGTGATACTTGTACTCGTATTTATGGGTGTATTTGGGCTCATCATTTCAACTGTTTCTAGTTATGTATTTACGCAGGCGACAGTCGGGCGAGCAAAACTTGCACGCGAGGAAGCTCTACAAATTGCAGAAGCGGGCATTGAATACTACAAATGGTTTTTGGCGCATAATCCAACCGATTTGCAAAATGGCACCGGAGCACCTGGTCCGTATGAGTATGTCGTAGAAGATCCTGAGGGAGGGGAGATTGGAGTAGCAAGTATTAATGTGCAAGGCAATATTGCGTGCGGTGAAATTCAGTCTGTAGATATTACCTCAGAAGGTGTTCCAAATTCTAATTCGCAATTTACGCGTACCTTGTTTGCGAGATATGCGAAACCGTCGGTTGCTGAATACGCGTACATTATAAATAGTAATGTATGGGCGGGCGCAGACAGAGATATTGTCGGTCCGTATCATTCAAATGGTGGTATTAGAATGGACGGAACAAACAATTCAATTGTGACCAGCGCTGTTGATAGTTGGACGTGTACGTCATCTTTTGGCTGTTCGCCTAATCAAAGCGTTGATGGAATATGGGGTTCTGGAAACGGAAGTGCACTGTGGCAGTATCCAGTTCCACAATTTGATTTTGGTGGGCTCAGTGTTGACCTCAGTGATTTACGAACGAAAGCGCAGCTGTACGGAATTTTTTTGGATGATTTTTCCGGGCAATCTGATAGAAAGGGATATCGTTTAATATTTAATTCAAACGGAACGGTGGATGTGTACCGCGTGAACAATACGAGTTGGCTTTGGGGATACAATACAGGATATGGATATGAATATAGTTCGTCTTTTAACTATCGGCGCGAGTACAATAATATAACCAGCCAATCATTTCTAGGTAATTATTTAATTCCTGTGGAATGTCCAGTAATTTTCTCCGAGGAAAAACTATGGATAGAGGGAACGGTCAGCGGGAAGGTGACTGTGGCTGCAGCCGATATTTCAAGCTCTTACGATACTGATGTTTTAATCCATAACAACATTGAATATACAACACTGGACGGCTCAGACGGATTGGCCGTGATTGCTGAAGACTATCTTATGATTTCAAATAATTCACCTCAAAATATGACGATGCGAGGTATTTTTATTGCGCAGAAAGGTTCGTTCGGGAGAAACTACTATGAGGGTAATACACGGGGTACACTCACGATACACGGTTCAATTGTATCTCAAGGCCGTGTAGGTACTAGATGGACATGCGGTGGAGTGTTTTGTTCCGGATATTCAAATCGCGTGAATGCATATGATCGTTTACTTGCATTTGACCCACCGCCATTTACGCCACCTGCGTCACCTGACGAGAAGTTTATTCTCTGGCGCGAGGAGTAGTGATACAATCCAAGACAATGATTTTAATCATCGCGAATTGGAAAATGAATCCTCTGTCAATTGCTGACGCAAGGCGTCTTTTTTTGGCGGCAAAAAATGCTACTGAACGGTTAAAAAAATTCCAAATTGTTATCGCCCCGCCCTCGTTGTTTTTGCGTGATTTGGTAAAAGGATATCGTGGTAAAAAAATGCGTTTCGCGGTTCAAAATATTCACCATGAACGCAAGGGGTCATTTACCGGAGAAATTTCAGCTCCAATGGCACGCGACATGGGCGCATCCTATGCAATCGTAGGTCATGCAGAGCGTCGCGCACTTGGAGAAAAAAATAGTGAAGTTGGGCAAAAAGTAAAATTGGTTATCGCCGAAGGAATGAAAGCAGTTCTGTGTGTTGGTGAAAATGAGCGCGACCATTTCGGAGAATATCTCTCTTTTGTAAATGAACAACTGCGAGGTGGTCTTGAGCATGTCACAAAGAAGCATCTTAAAAATCTTATAATTGCATACGAGCCTGTGTGGGCCATTGGAGCGTCAGAATCTATGAAGCCGAGGCAAATGCATGAGATGGCTATTTTCATCCGGAAATTTTTGAATGAAAAGTATGGCAGTGTTGCGATGAATGTACCAATTCTATACGGAGGCTCTGTTGACGCAGAGAATGCCGCGGAAATGATTGTTGAAGGCGATGTCCAAGGACTTCTCGTTGGGCGTGCAAGTATAAGCACGCAAAAGTTCACAGAGCTTCTCAGGTCAATGTTTTAAATGAAATATCTAAAGGACATTCCAGAGGGTGTATTGGAAGATAAGAGGGTACTCTTGCGCTCTGGTCTCAATGTACCGGTGGAAAATGGTGAGGCAGTGGATGCTTTTCGCATCAGAAAAGCATTGCCGAGCATTCATTTTCTATCGAGCGCAGGCGCGAAGGTGATCATCGTAAGTCATATTGGTAGGAGTAGTGAAGAAACACTGCGGCCTGTTGCAAATGAGTTGAAAAAACATTTTCCAGATCTTATTTTTGTTCAGGAAGGAGCGGGTGCGCATGAGGAGGTGGTTATTTCAGGAATGAATGCAGGAGACGTGGTCTTGCTTGAGAATTTGCGACGAAATGAAGGAGAAAAAACAAACGATGAAGAGTTTACAAAAATGCTCGCTAGCTTTGCAGACATTTTTGTAAACGATGCGTTTTCAGTATGTCACCGAAATCACGCATCTATTGTTGGGATTCCAAAGTTGTTGCCGAGTTATGCGGGGTTGTTGCTACAAGACGAAGTAGAGCATCTATCTGTGGCGCTTGAACCGCCGTCGCCTTCGCTTGCAATTATTGGAGGCGCTAAATTTGAAACTAAAGAGCCGCTCATAAAAGAATTAACGGAGCGCTACGACAATGTGTTTGTCGGTGGGGCGCTCGCGAACGATATTTTTGCGGCTCGTGGACTTGAAGTGGGGCGCTCGCTTGTTTCTGAAAATCGCCCGTCAGACGATGTACTTTTCCACGAAAAAGTTATTGCTCCAACGGATGTTGTGGTAGAAGACAGTGTAGATAATGTGCGGACAATATTTCCAAATGAAGTTACAAAAGATGAAAAAATTGTTGACGTCGGACCTGACTCCATACGTGCTGTCACTCCTTTTATAAAAAAAGCGAGGTATATTTTGTGGAACGGGCCCATGGGGTTTTATGAAGGAGGGTTTGACGAATGGACACGGGCGCTCGCAAAAGAAATCGCAAAGAGCGATGCGCAGTCAATTGTTGGCGGCGGCGATACTTTAGCAGCCATACAAGATGAGCATATAGAAGAAGCATTTAGCTTTATCTCAACAGGTGGCGGTGCAATGCTTGAATTTTTAATGAACGATGGAGTGCTTCCAGGGATAGAAGCCCTAAGAGATTCCGTTGGTTGGAGATCTGCTGCTCAGCAGAAGCGTTAGGTCTTCTGTAGATAAAATAGCAAATAGCTGCAGAAACCTTTTCGTAACTTTTATCCACCTGCACAAAAATTACGAAAATGAGTAAAGAATTCTTCCTGGAATTGAAGCATTACAATAATACGTGAATTTTTTCAGCAACGGATTCTGCTTCGTTGTTTTTATACGCAGTACCGGGCCAGTGGCGGAAACCATCATCGTCTATGCGTGGGACAATATGTACGTGGGTGTGGAAGATGATCTGACCGGCAGCTCGCTCGTTATTCATTTCAATGTTCATGCCGTCGGCACCTACCGCTGCTTTGATTTTTGGTGCTAGCATTTTGACCGTATTCATCACAGCAAGCCAATCGCGGTCTTTTATGTCATAGAGATTGCGCGAGTGCCTCTTGGGGACGACAAGTGCGTGGCCTGGGTTCACTGGCTTAATGTCGAGGAACGCGAAAGTGTCGTCGTCCTCGTACACTTTTTGCGATGGGATGTCGCCGGCAATTATGTTGCAAAATAAACATTCCTCCATACGAGCAGTATAGCGTATCGCACCGTGGGCGGTACAGTAGCGCCATGCATTTTACTGTGCCTCTTTCTCATCACTGCCCTCGTTCGTTTGACCCTAATTTATGAGTACGGCGCGTGCGGCGTTGTGCCGGATAGTTTTAAGGAGTCATGTTACTTTGAGCTTGTCTGCTGGTGGGGGCTGACTTTTGGTGAAGATTGGCAGTGTATGGCCGAACTATGCGAAGGGTTTTCAAATGCGAGAAATTACAACATGTGCATGCTCTGCGTCGTCTATACGCTCGGAAACAGAGTTGCATACGATACGAAGGAGATACTCTTGATATGCGGCAACCTCTAGACGCTGAGTCGTCTCTGCTGTGCAGGGCCGGAGCTCACTGGCTGTTGGATGCTCTACGCGAATCCTGCACATTGAGCAGATTCTTCATTTCTTTGTGAGGTTACTTGATAACTACAGTAGGGAAATGCGCCTCCATATGGGCAGGCCTGACTTATAGACGGGGCTCTAATACAATAGATGCATGGCTTCTATAACTGAGAGACAAATATTTTTAGGAGCACTTATTATTTCGCTCAGTGCGTTAGTAGGAGTACTTGCTCTTTTTGACTTAAGCGCGCCTAAAGTATTTAAAAAAGATTTTAGAGTGTATGCGGAAGAGATAGTTGAGGTGTGCAAAGAAAGTAGCTACAAACCCGCATGCTATGACGAGGAAATTCCAAAGGTAATGGATGAGCTTACATTTGAAGAGGCGTTTGAAGTGACGCGCATTGTCCAAGAGATGGATTCATCGTATTGGTATTGTCATGTGCTCGGACACAATTTAAGTGCCATGGAAGCGTCAAAAGATTTATCAAAGTGGACGGAAGTTATCGGAAGATGTCCTTTAGGAATGTGCTCTAATGGATGTATACACGGAACCTTTCAAGAGCGTTTTCGCGACGCTGAGGTGCTAAGTGAGGAAGAGGTTACGCAAGTTATTCCGCAGCTAAAGACGATTTGCGAAGACAGCGAAAGTAGAACATTCACTGGGCTCGAAAGAGCGAGTTGCTATCACGCACTCGGTCACCTTACGATGTATATCACCGCAGCCGACCCTGTCAGGGCGAGCAGTATTTGCGATCGAATCATTGCGGGGGGTCGGGAAAGTTTTGATAATGTTTGTTACGATGGCGTATTCATGCAGATTTTTCAACCACTTGAGCCTGAAGACCTTGCACTCATAGATGGCATCGCCCCTACGACACAGAGTAAGACTGTAGCGCTATGCGACACATTTGGAGGAAATAAGCGCGCATCTTGTCACAGAGAATCGTGGCCAATGTTTGAGGAAGAAATTCAAACGTCAGAAGGTATTGTACAATTTTGTTCTCGTGGTTTCACAAAAAGACAAGAGCAAATTTGCTATAACGGCGTGTTTTACATACTGTCGCCGCGTTTTGGTTTTGACGTAGATACAATAGCAACGTTTTGTGAACGAATTCCTGATGAATGGAGGAGTCAATGTTATGGAAATTCTGCATCTCGAATGATTGAAACGGATTATAGACTGCAAGAAGGGGCGATGGCGCTTTGCAATAAAGCGCAGGAAGCTGGGCTTGGAGAAGGCTGCTACACGGAAATGCTTTTGTATTCCACGTATAATTTTCACACTGACTCTCCTGAGTTTGAACGTTTTTGTCAATTGTTTCCCGATGACTGGAAGCAGCGCTGTTTTAACAAGGAGGGATACTCTGTACGTCTGTTTGCGGATGAATAGTAATCGTTGACGGAAATAGCGTGTTCTATATAATCCGATTATGCAAAAAATTTTCCTCGCGGTACTCGCAATAATAATACTGGTGGGTGCGTTCTTCTTTTTTACTAAGCCATCCAATGCCAATCCGGAGGACGGTGACGGAAATAACGTTACATCAGAGATAAATGTAACTCCGACAGGTGTCGTACACAAAATGGTGCTTCGCGAGGATGGATACGAGCCGCGAGACATAAGTATTAATCTTAGCGATACTATCGAATTTTCGACGACAGAAGGCAGACCATATTGGCCGGCTTCAAATGTGCATCCGACGCACCGTCTCTATTCAGAGTTTGATCCAAAAGAGCCGGTTATGCCGGAAGATACCTGGTCCTTTGTGTTTGATCGGGTGGGAGAGTGGCGATATCATGACCATATCGCTCCGTTTTATACGGGTGTAATTACTGTTGTAGACTCTAGTGAATAAAAAGATGCGCCTTACTTTCTTTTCATATTTAATATTCACTATTCTTGCGGTACTTCCCGTGTACGTTGTTGGCGCACATTCTCTTGGAGAGTCATTGGAGAAAGAGGTAGACGGTTATCTGATTGACATTGGGTACAGTACCACAGAGCTCATCGCAAATTCAGCTGTTGTGTTTGAGTTTAATTTACTCAACGAAAACGACGAATTCGTTGACTACTCAAATGTGTGGCTCCGAATTATCAAAGACGACCGAACGATACTCGCGACAGGTATTCATAACGCGGAGTTTGGAGGTGCGCGCATCACATATACGTTCGCCGAGTCTGGAGCGTATGAATTTTCTGCACGTTACGAAAAGGGGATTGACTCAATCGCAGAGGCAACTTTTCCAATAGAAGTACTTCCTAACCCAAGCGAGGGAAGTGGGAGTGTAAATATTATTTTTCTAGGCGTCGTAGGTATTCTAGGAATTGGTGTTGGGGCAATTACCACACGGCTTCTTAAATAAGGCGTGTTACAATCTCACGCAATGTCGAAAGGTACAAAATCGATATCCTCATTTATTTCTCAATTGCTTGAAAAACGGGGACTTAATGATCAGGACGAGATTGATGCTTTTTTAAATCCTGATTACGAAAAACATTTACACGATTCGTTTCTGCTAGATGACATGGAGCGCGCTGTGGGACGCATTTTAGATGCGATAGAAAGAAAGGAGAAAGTTACCATATATGCTGATTTTGACTGCGATGGTATTCCTGCGGCTGTAGTGCTATATGATTTTTTTAGAAAGATTGGTTTCAAAGAATATGTCGATATATACATTCCGCATCGACACAACGAAGGATATGGCTTTCACAGAGAAGCAGTCGAGCACATTCGCTCTGGCGGAGCGAAACTTATTATTACAGTTGACGTGGGAATTAATGCGCTCGAGGCAGCAGAGTATGCAAAAATAAATGATATTGATGTAATTATTACTGATCATCACGAGATGAACGGAGCGCTTCCTGATGCTGTTGCGGTGATCAATCCAAAAAGGGGCGATTACCCATTTAGTGATTTGTGTGGCGCCGGGGTTGCGTACAAGCTTGTGCAAGGGCTTATCGCTGAAGGTAAGAAAAGAGAAATTTCAGTATTTACTGAAATACCTGACGGTTGGGAGAAGTGGCTCCTCGACATGGTCGGTATTGCGACCATAGCTGATATGGTGCCACTTATAGATGAAAATAGAGTTCTTGCCCGCTATGGACTAATGGTTTTAAGAAAAACACCTCGCCCAGGCATTGCCGCATTGTGTAGAAAGTTACGAATAGAACAAAAAAATATTACCGAGGATGACATAGGGTTTTTGATTGCGCCCAGGATTAACGCGGCTTCCAGAATGGATGAATCACATTTAGCGCTCAAACTTCTTTCTACTGAAGATATCATTGAAGCAGAGGAAGCGGTTCGCCAGCTGGAGCAATTGAATAGAAAAAGAAAGGGAGCTGTTGCGGCGCTTGTTCGTGAAGCGCGCAAAAGAGAGAAGGAGCGCGTAGAAAATGCAAACGTATATGTTACAGGTAGTCCCGAGTGGAAACCTTCACTCCTAGGGCTTGTTGCAAACTCGCTTTCTGATTCGCGCGGTGGTGCAGTGTGCGTATGGGGTCGCGATGGCAGAGGTATCCTGAAAGGGTCGTGTCGCTCAGACGGCAGTGTGCATGTAGTAGATATGTTTACTTCAGCAAGCCATCTTCTTGAAGAGTATGGTGGACATAAGCACGCGGGTGGTTTTAGTGTGTCACACGAAAATGTACACAAGCTCTCTGATGTGTTCAACGCAGCCGCAAAAGAGCAGGAATACACGCCAGCTGACGAGTGTGATACTCATGATACCGTGTTGCCGCTTAGCAAGGTCTCGTGGGATACGTGGAAGGAAATTTCCACACTCGCGCCGTTTGGGATCGGCAATGCAAAGCCAGTGCTTCGGTTTGTTGATGTCCGTATCTCCGGCGTGCGTGTTTTCGGTAAAGAAGGTAATCACACCGAGCTATTCTTAGGCGGCGGAAGTAAGGACGACGTGCGAGCGTTTAAATTCTTTACCTCTCCCGACGAATTTTCATGTACTCCCGCTCCGGGTATGCGGGCTACGGTTGTCGGTACGATTGAACACGATACGTTTAAAGGCCCTAATAAGGTAGCGCTTCGAGTTATCAACGTTGCCAACTAGCAGCCTGCAAACTTTCATGCAACCATTTTGTTATGAAATTACTATCGGTGAAGGGTACACTTTCATTTGGATGGGAGCGATTCAAAGAGGAACCGTGGAGGATTGTCTCTGTGATTGCGACAGGACTCATTGTATCACTTTTTTCCTCATATATTTTAGGGGAAATAACGAAAGGACTCGATCTTGTCATCACCGTGCTGGCTGCATTTTTTGATTTTGCAGTGCAAACACTCGTGGGAATTGGTTTCATTGCGGCTGCACTCAAGGCGCACGACAGCATAGGTGAATTAAAGATTAATGACTTATGGGCGCCGGAATATTTTTGGCGCTATCTTTTTGCAACGGTGCTCGTTGGAATCATTGTTCTTCTAGGGTTCATATTACTCATCGTGCCCGGCATTATCGCGATGGTGACCTTGATGTTCACACCGTACTTGGTGGTGGACAGAAACATGGGGCCGATTGAAGCGATGAAAAAGAGCCGTGATCTTACCAAGGGGCATCGATGGAAGCTTCTCCTTCTCATAATTATTATTGCCCTTCTTAATTTAGCCGGTTCGCTTGCCTTTCTTGTTGGGCTTTTGATTACGATTCCGATCTCAATTATTGCCATTGCACATGCATATCGCACACTCGAAAAACAATCCACACAAACTATGGGTATGGTGCCTGATTCTACAGCGGTAACTGCGTAGCATGTCGGTTGTTGTCTATACGGACGGAGGCTCTCGTCATAATCCGGGTCAAGCCGGTATTGGTGTGGTTATTTACGATGGCGATAAGAAGGTTGGAGAACTTTCTGAATATGTGGGCGTACAGACGAATAATTGGGCTGAATACGAGGGACTTATTCGCGCACTCAAAAAAGTAAAACAATTGGGATTGAAAGATAAGGCAGTGGAGGTGCGAATGGACAGTGAGCTCATCGTGAAGCAGGTAAATAAGGAGTATCAAATAAAAGAAGAGACATTGTGGGAGCAATATATGGTGGTGCACAATATGATGGTTAAGGATTTTAAAAACATCAAATTTGTCCATATCCCGCGCGAGAAAAACAAGGAGGCGGATGCACTTGCAAATGATGCAATGGATAGGAGAGCGTGATGTTTTTACAATAATTTCGTTAATTTTGTGCACATAGTTATATGAAAAGAATTCAAGGATTCATGGACTTTATTCGCGAGCAGGGTGTCGTAGGGTTTGCGATTGGTTTTATTTTGGGCGGTGCGGTTTCGTCGGTCACCAAATCAATGGTTAATGACATTATCAATCCTCTCGTCGGCCTCGCGTTTGGCGGCATTAAAACGCTCAATCAGTGGACTGTTGGCGTTGTGAGTCTGGGAAATTTTCTTTCCACACTCATTGATTTTTTTATTCTCGCTGCGGTCGTGTACTTTATCTTCAAGGGGCTCGGACTCGATGCGCTTGATAAACCAAAAACAAAGAAGTAACGGTTTTTTGGCGCTCCTTTCACACAGTTGCACAAGAGGAGCCGGGCGTGCTATACCTGTGTGCAGATAGATAAGTATCCGTGCATTCATGGGAGAGACGATATGTCTTCACGAAGATTCCGCGACATGCGGAGGCGGTTTGAGGAATTATGTGTCATATGCGAGCAGAAAAACAAAAAAAATGTAGCACGAAGAATACAATCCAGCGTGACGCATCACCGACAAGAACTTGAACGCGCTCGCGCAGTGTTTATGTACCACGCCCGTGCGCTTGCCATTATCGAAGATAAGAGCAGGATCGGCGGTGAGGGATGCGCAGCCGAGCTTGGCAAACAGCATTATAGGCGCCAGTTCGGGCTGCTCTTTGAGCATCCACAGATCACTGATGTGAACATAAGCCATGAACAGGAGGAGGATCCGATGCTGCACGTGTTCACAGAGGAAATACGGTGTGAGCACCCGACCTCGCGCGCGCAGCATGATCTCGGCAGATGGATGATAACCGTCAACTTGCGAAGTGGAGATCTGAACTGGGAGCCGCTCGACTATAAGCCGAAGATGAGCGAAGACAATTCAAGTCGGCATATGGTTTGGCGTGCCCCTCATGTGAACGCTCAGGGAGGCGCATGTTTTGGCGACAGCAGGGCACAGTTTGATGAGTTTTTTGCGCAGGGGCGCATTGCGAATATGACTGCGCTTGCCATCAGATTTCTAGAGTGCGTCAATCCGGAGGATATGTCTGCGGTCAAAACACTGGAGCGATTTCCCGTTCTTGAAAAAAAGGAGCAGTGACATGCAAAGGGAGTGCGCGCGCCATGAACAAGTGTTTCATCCGCGCAACGTTACCGGCGAGCGGGTGTCCGTTGTCGGCTGCGGCGCCGTCGGTAGCCACACCGCCCTTTTGTTGGGCAAGCTCGGCGTTTCTTCTATACACCTTTGGGATGATGACGTTGTTCAGAGGGTGAACGTCGGAAACCAAATCTTTGGGAGGAATGACGTGCAGAAGCACAAAGCGAAGGCACTGTGTGAGCTTATTGTACAACATACCCGCCGCGCTCCGCACGCGCACATTCAGAAGGTGGAGTCCCACGAGCATCTCGGCTCTTTCGTGTTCCTTGCGGTGGATACCATGGAAGCGCGCCGCGCCATATGGGATACGTGTCTCTATATGAATCCGCATGTTTCTATGGTGTTTGACACGCGCATGACAGACGATATGGGCATCGTGTATTCCATTATCCCATCGTCCGGAGAACATATTGCCCGGTGGGAGGAAGCATGGTATCCGGATGAAGAAGCGGAGGAGGCGGTGTGCTCGACGAAGGTCTCTGTGGGCCCGACTGCGATGATTATTGCGGGCTACGCGGTGTGGCAGTTCATGCGTTTTGTCGAAGCACGCGAGGGAGACGGATGTTTGCCGGAGTTTGAGTGCCGTGTCGGCATGAGTCCGCCGAAAACTGTTCTCTCGTAGTTTTGGTAATTATGCACCGGAGCGCTTGCGCTCCGGTGCATCATTGTTTATCCTCGAAGCAGAAGTGTTTCCCATGGTGGGAACACACATGTGGGAGAGAGTGCATGAAGCATTCCGCAGAACTCAGGGCAACGGCGCTGTCCACAGGGGAGGTCGCCGGAAAGCTCGGCGCCGCGTTCGCGCCTTCCGACGGAGGGGCCGGTGCGGGGACGGACCGCACCCCCGGCGAGGAGCCGATCGCCCGGCGCAAGCCAAAGGGTGGCTAGGCCTTTCGGTTGATATCGTCCCCGCGCTTCTTGCATCGCGGGGACAACATTTTGCTATGCTGAAGCTATGCGCGACGTTGCATTTTGGATTGCCATTGTAGCTTTTCTCTTTGGTGTGGCGTTTGGATTCGTTTTTAACTTTGGTGTGTATTTTATAGTTCTGCTTATTGCACTTACGATGGCGGTTGGAATTGTGGCGCGAGAAAAGAAAGATATTTTTATACTTGCTGTTGTCATTGGGGCGCTCGCGCTCGGGTTGGCACGCGTGCACGTTGATGAATTGCAGAGAAATACTGCTCTTGACACTCATATAGGAGAGGAAATTGTTGTTGAAGGACTTATAGTGATGGAGCCAGACGAGCGCGAGAATAATACACGTATAGTTGTTGAAACTGAAGAAGACGTACGAGTCATCGCTTCCATCCCGCGGTCGTACGAAGTTTTTTATGGTCAGCGGATAATCCTCAAAGGAAAAGTTATGCACCCGGAGGCATTTTCCTCAGATGGCGGTAGAGAATTTAATTATCCAGCGTATCTTGCAAAGGACGATATTTATTATCAAATATCTTTTCCTGAGATAGTATTAATTGGCGATATTGAAACAACCGGATTCGGTAGAGGTTACTTATTTGCACTAAAAAATAAATACACAGACGGACTGTCTTTAATGCTGGCGGAGCCGGGAGCGAGTCTTGCAGGAGGGATCACAGTAGGGGACAAGCGTGCGCTCGGCGGTGATTTACTAGACGTGTTTCGTATTACCGGCATCATTCATATAGTTGTGTTGTCTGGTTACAACATAACGATTGTTGCCGAAAATATACGAAGAATATTACTTGGATTACCGCGTGCAATCGGATTATGGGCGAGCGGCATTTCTGTTTTACTTTTCGTAATTATGACAGGAGCAACAGCAACTGGCGTTCGCGCCGGTGCAATGGCATCGCTTGCGCTAATCGCAAATGCAACTAATAGAAGATATGCAATTACTCGCGCGCTTGCTCTAACTGCGGTGGCAATGGTGTTGTGGAGCCCTCATATTCTTTTGTACGACCCGGGATTTCAGCTCTCTGTAATTGCGACACTCGGCTTGATTCATATTGCTCCTTTAATATCGGAGCGACTTCCGTTTATCACAGAGCGCCTTGGACTGCGCGACATTTTCGGCGCAACAATTGGTACACAAATTGCGGTACTACCGCTTCTTTTATATCAGACAGGGCTTCTTTCTTTGGTTGCATTGCCTGTGAATATGTTGGTTCTGCCAATGATTCCACTTGCAATGCTTTTCTCTTTCTTAGCGGGCGCTCTCGGTGCGTTATTTGGGAGTAGTGTTGTGTGGCTTGCTCTATCCGCGCACATTTTATTGTCGTACGTATTAGTGGTTGTTGATATGTTTGCGCGACTTCCATTGGCATCAGTTTCTTTGGAATCGTTTCCGTTTGTGTGGGTGATTGTTGCATATACCACACTTTTGTATCTGATTTTTTATATAAAAAAGACTAGCCAGGCGCGTTTGGCGCCTGGCTAGTAATAAAATTGGAGACTAGCCCTAGGCAGTGTGTCCGCCGACGCGTTCGGCGCCGGATCCGTTTGCTGAATCCGCATTGCGCGTTTCGGTACTTTGAAGACCGACGCGCCCCGTTTCTAAAATCGGGTTGCCGCTCTCCTCGGCTTGTTGTATTAGCGAGTCGCAGGCCTTCTTAATCACTTTGTCGGCGCTGATGTCGAGCTCGTCCGCCTTCGCCTGCAATGCGTCGAATATGTCGCTGTGACCGGCGTCAATGGGAGCCGTGGCGACAATCTGAGCGGTGTTGCGCAATTGACCACGAGCAACGAAGAGTGCCGTATGTCTTTCGTAGCCATGGTTGCGCTGATTGTTTTCAACACTGATCATGGCGATCGTCCCGACGACACTCTGATGAAGTGATTTTTGAGTCAATAGATTCTCCCTTCCCGTTTTTTAAAAAAAGATCATCGCTTCGTGCTGATGCAAGGAGCGGTCCCGTCGTTTGGCGGGACCGCGATACAGTAACAGATTTATTCTTTGCGTCAAGATTGTTTGTTCACATTTTCAAAGCGTTTTTCAACAATCGACCAATTTAGATTTTTAAAAAACGCATCTATGTACTTTCCTTTTCCCGAGGCGCCATAATCAAGCAAGAACGCGTGCTCCCAAACATCAAGTGCAATCATAATGGGAAGTGTTACGAAATGTCCCTGGTGCTGTTCTCCAGTAAAGCCTATATGAAAGCTTTGCGACTCTGGGTCAAAGTACAAAATTGACCATCCAGGGCCGCGCATATTTCCGACGTGTGTGAGTTGCATAACAATACTTTCAATACTGTCGTATTGTTTCGTTAGTGATTGTCCTAGTGATGATTCATTGTTTATTTCTTTTGCCCCTCCTTCAAATTGAGCAAAGTAGTGCTCGTGCAATCGCATACCGCCAAATTCAAAACTGCGACGTCTAATAAGTTCTGACAAGGCGTGCGCATTTTTTTCTGAATCCTTTGTCAAATCCTGCAGGAGCTCGGTCATTGCGTTGAAATTTTTCACGTATCCTGCATAGAGGCCGAGATGCTCTTCCACCGATTTGTCGGAAATACCTTCAAGGGTTGGTAAATCAAATGTTTTTGTTTCGTATACATGCATATTTGATTTATTAGCTCGTAATAGTTTTAGTGTAGCACGATATACCCGAACACTAATTGTTAGTGTGCAGGTATACTTTTTACATGGATATACGGAGAATTATAGGCGTCTTTTGTCTTTTGTTGCTTATTGTTGTCGTCTTGTTTCTTGCCCAGCCACTTTTTCAGTCTCAACATAAGCACGAACTTGCAGTTTCTTTTTTAGACGTTGGGCAAGGTGACAGTATTTTTATTGAATCGCACTCGGGAATACAGATGCTCATAGATGGTGGAGCGAACAGATCGGTATTGCGTGCGCTTAGCAGACAAATGAAGTGGTATGACAAACACATAGACATTATCTTGGCGACGCATCCGGACGCGGATCACATCGGCGGGCTCGTAGATGTTCTTGAGCGATATGATGTTGACTATGTATATCAGTCGGGGGTGGCGCACGACACACCCGAGGCATTTGCATTCAATAGCGCTACTGAAAAAGAGGGGGCGGAAAAAATATTTGCGAGAAGAGGTGATGTCATTGATTTGGGAGGAGAAGTGTATGTGGAAGTACTATTTCCCGACAGAGACATATTTGAGGTAGAAACGAACACTGGCTCAGTGATTGTCCGCGTGGTGTATGGTGATACGTCATTCTTTTTAAGTGGCGATTCACCACAATCAATAGAGGAATACGTCGTTGCGCTTGATGGGAAGTCACTCAAGTCAGATGTTCTAAAGATAGGGCATCACGGATCTCGCACATCAACCGCAGTGGCATTGTTGGGTTTCGTGGCACCAAAGTATGGAGTGATATCTCGCGGATGTGATAACCGGTATGGGCATCCGCATCCAGATGTTATGGAGCTATTGGAACGGTTTGAAATAGAAACACTCGATACCTGCGAAGAGGGAACGATTACATTCACCTCAGATGGTGCCAGTCTTCAGCTCAAATAAGTAAGTCCAAGGGGTACCCTTGGATTCAAGGGTCATATGGCTATGTTCAGCCACTTAGACACCTGCCTTTGCCGGCAGGCAGGTCCGATGTCCAAGTTGTGGCCAAGTGGCTCTATGTAAGATGTTCTAAGAGGGAGTGTGGGAACGTGGCTTGTTTGTTGGGTTTTTGGGTTTTTTGGAGGGGAAATACTTGATCTTTTGTTTGTATATTGTATAATGCTGGCAGGATTATAGTTGGTCCAATGGGAGCCCTTGGACCATAAGCGCTAACTTTGAAGGAGAACATTATGCGCAAGTTCTCGATCTTTACCATTGGAATCATCGCAATTTTCGGCGTCGCTGTGGCGACGCCGAAGCCGGCAGAGGCAGGCGGCCGCTACCATCGCGGCGGTGACGGCGCTGCCGCCATCGCTGGCATCATCGCCGGCATCGCGATCGGTGCGATGCTGACGAAGAAGAAGAGGCACCACCACGTGGTGCCGGCTTCGCCACCGGCCTACCGACACCGGCCGGCGGCGCGTCCGCGTGCGTACCACTCGGGCGGTTATCGTCCGAGCCCGTACGCGCTGAAGTACAATCCGTATACTGCCAATCGGCGGTATCCGGGCTCGTACGCCCAGCGCCGGCAGTGCCATACGGTGTATGGCGTCAAAAGAATTGGCGCAATCGACCACCTGGTTGAAAACCAGGTCTGCCGTTAGTTCGGCAGAGATTCCAATCATGAGCGACGACCCCGAAGCGAAAGCTCCGGGGTCGTTTTTTCTTAGTTTTACAGCTTACGTAAAGCGCAAACCAAAGGAGTCAATTTAGATTCAACACAACGCACCAAACACCAAAACCTTGCGATTACCAAAACCCAGAACCTTGCGATTAATCGCAAGGTTTTGGCGGACACGCAACCGTATTGGAATTTAATGTGTGTTATGTGCAGAAAAAAACTAGGACACCTACCTGCCCCACCACAGGCGGGCATACGGCAAAGATAGGTCCGATGTCCTAGGTTGCTCTAGTTTCGCTATTAGTGTGCGAGCAAGCTTTTGGCGCACTTTTTTTGATGAAACGTAAAGCAAAAGTCCAGCGAGGTTAATAAAAAATAGTCACTACGTTTCTTTTTTTTCTAAACAGTAAATCTCATTTGCAAAAGTGGGGACGAAGAACCGCTTCGTCTTTGGGTTGTATGCGACTTTGTTGGTAATCCTCTCGGGGAATATGGCGAACGAGCGCTCTTCACCTGTCTCGGGATCAAGCTCGGTGAGTCGGCCTGTGTTACTGCCGATGAATATACTTCCCTCTATTTCAGTTGGCGACGAGAAAATGCGAGCCCCTCCATACCACCTCCATTTTTCTTTTAAAGTATCCAAGTCAACACAATACACGTGTTTATCTGCTGAAGATGCATATACTTTATTGTCATACACAAAAGGGGTGGAATAAAAACCAAAGTTTGCCTGAAAAGTAGCGACCCGCTCCCCTGTTTTCCTATTCAATATATAGAGCATTCCAAGGATGTTGCCGAAAATAATATAATCTCGCTTTTTGTCGTATGCGAAAGATTCTTTAATATCGCAATTACTAAAACCAATGACCATTTCTCTCTCATCTATAGTGCCAGTTTCAAACTTCCAAATTAAGTCACCATTTTTCGCGTTAAAGAGATAGGCAGTTCCATCGTTTGAGCCAATAATGACTTGCTGTGTCTCCTTGATATATAAAGGGGAGGAGTGTGTGTACATTGACATTGTATAACTCCACACTTTTGCCCCCGTTCTGACATCAAGCGCCACTATACCACCGCGCTTTTTAATGAGTCCGAATTCAAGTCCGACAAACAAAAGATTTAAGTTCTGTGCAATAGTAGGCGACGAACCGACCCAATCAGCCTCAAATGACACCCATTTTTTATCCCCTGTATTTGTGTCGAGCGCGTACACGTTTCCGTCGTATGCTCCAAAGTATACGGTGTCGTTGTATAAGGAGGGAGAGGAAAAAATACCTTTTCCTTTTGGATGAAGTCCGACTTTGTATGACCACGCTGTTGATCCGTCACTTTGGTTGAGTGCCCAAAATACTCCACTGTCTGATCCTGTATATATTTTTTTGTCGTCAATCGCAGGATCACATTTCGGGACAACATAAAAATAGCTCGGGTCATCACTGGCAAATTTCCACAAGACCGTATAAGGGATTGTGAGCTTAGAAGCATGTCGGTACTCAATATTTGTAACGCCGAGCGTGTCAGTGAAGTCGTCAAGACTGAACAGTGATACAACACGTATACCTTTGTCGTGAAAGTATTTATAAAAATCTAGATCTCTATAGCGTAGAATCGACCACACAGTGTCCACTGAGTATCCGAGTTCCTCTAAAACCTCAATTTGTCGGACGAATGTCTTTCCGCTGTTCATAATATCGTCTACAAGCACAATCTTGCGATTTTTATCGACCACTCCCTCGATCATTTGCATGAGGTTATCTTTTTTGCGTGACTTTCGTATAAAGAAGCCGTTCATTTTTTGGTCAATATTTTGATGTCCTTGTAGTATGATCGCACTTATAATAGGGATGGATGCGGTCTCTTGTCCTCCAACTTGAGGGAGGATTTCTTTATATTGGTTCCAAAATAAAGAAGCGATTTTGTCGAGCATGTCCGCGCGCATAGTGATGCTGCGAAAATCAAATGACCAACCGCTCTCTCGTATGGCGTTGGTACTACGGCTCACTATTGTTCTTTCGCTCGCACGTACAAAGGCTTCTTTTTCGATGGCTTCTTTTAGTTGTGTGTATATATGCGAGTAGTTTTGACTGCTCATAGATAAGATGTGCACTCCATACTAACATGAATGATTTACTGATATACGGAGCCTGAGCCGCGTAAGGTTTTCCCCAAGTGGCTCACTTGTTTGGACTTTGCTCATACTCGTAAATGCGCGATACTTAGGTGAAGGTTTACTGGTGTAGATTAGTTTGCTTAAGATTGTGCGTATGAATATGTTCGTAAGAAAACAAGCGAAAAAAATATCTTATGCTTTGATGGTAGCGCTTGGTGCGTTGCTTGTATTTTTTGGGTTTGGTGGAAATTATGATGTGAGTGGGAAGGTATTGTCCGGAGACACCTCAGAGCTTCTTATGCAAAAGGTGCACGCTGACCACGGAGATGGATGGGGATGGGATATAAACTGTTATTGGTGTGGCCAGGCAGGTGGCGATGGCGATTGTCCTTAGAACAGCTAAGCATATATGCAAAATGATAATAATATCCAGGGCCAAACATCTTTAGGCGATAAGAAAGATGAGGGGGCGCCATCGTCTCTTTTGGCTATGGGGGTAATACTTGCCCTTGTAGTGATAGCGGCTTACCTAGGTTGGAATTTTTTAAATGATGATTCTCGTGCTAATGATTCTATTGTGACAGAGGTAACTGGCGGGTATCAAGAGCTGGTTGCTTTTTCTGAAGGGCGTGACGCGCAAGGAGCGGTAGAAAAAGCGGATGAATTGTTGATGATGGCGCAACAAGCCGATGCGCCACCTAATGTTGAGGCAGAAATACGGTCTGTTCGCGCAACTAATCTGTTTCGTATGAGCGAGGTGGAGGGCCAAAAAGAGGCGGTACGTACCGCAAAGGAGATTGCGGTTGACACACGGCTTAGTCGAGCTCGAAGAGCTAGCGCAGCGAATGCTCTTTTGAGTTTTTACTATTCCGCACGTTCTCGTTTTATTTTCGACGAGATATTTACTGGTGATCCGTTTGCATCTCTGGCGGAAGGGGAAGAGAAAGATGCAGTGCGAAGACTCGCGGAGTTTTCTATGGATCTGTACCCGACATCATTTGCGGCGCTTCGTGTTGCTGTATGGTACAGCGGTGAGCTGCTTGACAACAAATCATTAACTGAAGATACAAGAAGTGAGTACAAAAACAGCATACTAGAACTTATCAAACAGGCAGATGAGCTTATTGCGCTTGAATTGAGTCAAGCTGAAACTAACCAAGGGTATACATTTGATCCGACGAGTATGCTTACGCGTTTTCACTACTGGAAAGGGTTTAATCTTGCCGCAGCAACGGTAGGTATTCCTAGTGAATCGCAAGATTTTGAAAGGAGTTTTCAAGAAGCTCTGAGTATGTATAAACCAAATGAAGTGGAAAGTGACAATATTGCAACAACTATAGTGTATACGAATTTTTACTACGCAGCGTATCTGCACGAGATCTATAAAGAGGAGCGTAGTGGGGACCAGAAAATACTTTTGGAGAACCTCGTAAATATCATTACCTCAAATCCTCAATTGCACCAAAGTGGCTTTATAGCCTTTATGGCAGTTGAGCGTGACAGAACACCGAGTATGAGTGATCATAACCGTCGCTGGTTTGTGGAGTTGGCAGAGGTTTCTCCTGAGTTTTATGACTTCCTTACAGAATATGGTTGGGAATTACCCGAGAATGAATAGGTATCTTTAACTATGAACAAGTATATTCAAATGGATACAAAATTTGTTGCAGGAGCAATACTAATGGTTTTTATAATCGCCGGAATTTTATTGCATATGGAGATAGCGGGCGTATCTGCCCAAAAGTATGTAGAGCGAGCAAAGAAAAATATGCTTAGCGATTCTTATGATCTAACTAAGGCGAAAACGTTTTACGAAAAGGCGTTGGAGAAAGATTCTACAAATCAAGATGCGCTATTTGATCTTGCACGAATTTCTTACATCACTGGTGAATATGAAAAAGCATTTGAGTATATAGACACATACACACAAGTGTATCCGAGCGAAAAACGAATTCACTACATTGCAGGATTGACGAATGCGTATGCCGGTGATTTTTCTGAGGCAGAAAACGAATTTCAAACGTTTATCAAATCAGGACTTGCAAGGTGGCCAACATATCTCGATTTAGCATGGGTATATTTTGAGCAAGACAAGCTGACGTCCGCTAAAGAGACCCTCCTCTCTGCAATTGGAACATTCGGCGACAATGCATGGCTCAACACTTCTCTAGGTGCAGTACTTATTGCGCAGGGAAATACAGATGAGGCAAAGGTGCGTCTTGAAAAAGCGCAAGAACAAGCGCGCTTAATTACAAAGGAGGATTGGCGTCAAAACTATTCGTTTAATAATCCGGATGAAATTGAGAGTGAAATACGGCAGATGCAGGATGTCATAAAGTTTAACTTGTCTATCATTGATGGTGATCCGGATGTTACGTTAGCTGCACAGGCATTGGGCACGGGGTTCACTGGCATTTCGCCGAAAGGATATAAACACGGCATTGTTGTTTCTGCGTGTGGGGATTCTTACAGCCAAGGAGGGTATTATTCACAATCTTCATATTGTGTTTCTAACCAAGGAGATACATGTTTTGTAACCAATTCTTGTGGAAATACGTCTTCGGGTACCGTAACTTGCGGAGGCTCTTGTACTGCAGATCCGCCTGGTTCGTGCAGTGCATTTAATCCGTCAATATCTGCAGGGAGCTGTGTTGTAAGCGAGTTGTATGCTATCAACATAACCGCAATAGATCCCGACGGCGACAATGTGAGATATGGCATTGATTGGAACAACGACGGTGCTGTTGATCAGTATGCGCCTACCGATGGGTATGTTTCGTCCGGTTCCACACAGACAGTAGGAAACGTATTTTCAACGGAAGGAGTAAAGACTTTACGTGTACAGGCAGAGGATGAAGGTGGTGCCGCTTCCGAATTCGTGTCCCACACATTTGTATGCAGTGAGGGGGATGGCAATGCACTTCTCGGAGGAGGCGACGATGAAGGTGAAGGAGGAGGTGGCATTAACGGCGCACTTGTTGCGCAGCCATTGATTGTACACTCAGGAGACAGTACAACACTAATTTGGGCAACGGAAGGGGTTGATAGCTGTACAGTAACCGGTACTAACGGTGATGTATTTACGGATACGTCGCGTACGACATCATCCGGGCCAATTACGGAACAGACCCTCTTCACTCTAAATTGTGACAGTGGAGTTATCGTCGATAGTGTCATCGTAAACGTTGTCCCGGTTTTCCAAGAGATTTAAAGAGAATGTACATAAGAAAAATCCCGCATTTTGGCGGGATTTTTTTTGTGAATACATTCCCTTATTTTACGATCCCAGCTTTTTTGAGCGTTTTGTATGCGCCGTTTTTATTTATTGTTTTTATTCCTTTTGTTGAAACGTTAATAGTCACTTTTTTACCTATCTCAGGCACAAAAATGGTTTTCTTCTGAATATTAACATGTCGTCTGCGCTTTCCAGTTGGATTAAACTGCGTCGCACGCGTGCGGCTAGAATATCCACCGCCAACTTGCGAAGTTTTACCTGTTATTTCACATTTACGCGCCATATTATATTTAATTACTCTTTCCTGCCTGCCCCGTAGTGAACCGAGCGAAGCGAGGTTCTACTGTCGGGGTTATAGCACATTCTTTAGCCATGTTGTTTAGAATTTATTGTGAGCGAAGCGAACAAATAAATACTTAATCCCGCTTCATTTTTGCTGTTATCAACTTTAGCGACGTGCGCGTGCGAATAACACATACCTTTTGGTCGAAGCACGTCGCTCCAATTTATATCACTTAAAGTAAAAAATAACAATACTATAAACAACGTGCGTCAAAAATGGAGCAGGACGTGCTATCATATCAATACGATTTTTCCAATATGTCACTAGAGATACTAATACTCATTATCATATTGATTTTTTCAGTGGTAATTCACGAAGTGTCGCATGGGTATGTGGCAAACTTACTTGGTGACCCTACTGCACGCTTGCAGGGGCGTCTTACTCTAAATCCCATAAAGCATCTTGATCCAGTTGGCTCCATAGTAATCCCCGCGCTCTTAGTTTTGACCAGTTCCCCATTTTTGTTTGGATGGGCAAGGCCAGTTCCATATAATCCGTATAATTTTCAAAAAGGAGGAAAGTGGGGAGAAGCACTTGTTGCTGGTGCCGGTCCTGCAGTAAACATATTTTTAGCACTTCTTTTCGCGTTGATATTGCATGTGTTCGGTTCAACCTCACCTGCTTTTTTTAAACTCGGATTTGCAGTTGTTTATATAAACGTAATGCTGGCAATATTTAACATGATTCCGATTCCGCCACTTGATGGTTCAAAGGTGTTGTCTGCGATTTTACCGGTTAGTCTCGGATTGCAGTACGATAGGTTTCGTTCGATGTTGGAGTTTAATCCATTTCTTGGTTTTGGGATTGTTATTTTATTTATTGTATTGTTTGGGAGCAGTTTTGCTCAATTTGTAATAGGTTTTTCGCGTCTACTTGTTGGAATGTAGTGATACAATATCTAAATGGCACACTCCGGCATACCAAGTGAAGAAAATCCGTGGGGACATGGATTTGTTGCGGCTTCTGGAAGAAGGGCTTCTTCTGAAGAGGAGGTTAACTTGCAAGAAAAAGATTTTGCATCATTGGCGGAGGAGATTTACGAACTTCGAAAACAGATTTCCGAAATACGAACAGAGAGAGATGATGTGCACAGAGAGCTTGTTGCTACCCGCGAGGAGTTAAAGAAATATAAAAAAGAAAATGAATCACTTACTTTAAAGGTGCGAGAAATAGAGGATAAAGAACAAGTGGGAGAACTGGGTCTTAGGAGGGAAATTAGAGATAGAATAAAAGAATCGGATGGAACGACAAATGAGCGTTTCGGATCTATGTTCATTGAGCAGGCCAGAGAAGCAATCCATAACCCAAGTGCGGAGGCCTTCCTGAATATAAAGGACAGGGCAGCGTCTGAGGTTGTGCTTGAGGAATGGAAAGCGCAAGGTATTATTCCCGACGAAACTGATGTCAAAGAGTTGGCAGGTCTGTCTGAAAATGAGCGTGCTGTTGCGGTTAAATATCTGAAACTCGGCGAGGACTTTAGTGTCCCTGAAAGGAAGTCACCGAGTATTGAAGAAGCATTTTCAGATGATACGAAGAAAGATCTATCGTCTCCCGATCTATTACATGGAACCCCCCCTGAAGGTCGTGCGGATGAATGGGAGGCTGCACGTAGTATCTACGTGCATGATGTAGACCAGCAAGAACTCGGAGGCTTACTGCAATCAACTATATGTAATATTGACTCAATGTTTTTAACGAAAATTGACCCAAAAGATAGGGAGTGGATACGAAAGAGAATAAAACAAGAACTGGAAGGATTTGAGGCGTATACACCAGAGGTGTTGCTCCCAAAGGTGGGTCTTAAAAGGGGTACACTTAGTGATTTGCGCCAAGGAATTGATGTTGTGAACCTACTTCCTGTATTTTCAAGCGAGACAGTGATGTCGCCTGTAATTAAGGACGCTGAAACAGACAGAGGAAACGAATTGAACAATAAAGAGGATGTGGTGAAGGTTTTGAAGAATATTCTTGCGCACTCGAAAAGAACAAAAGCGTCACTTTAGTTGCAATAGAATACTCTCCATAGTACAGTGTGGCCACCGAGCACCTTCTCGGGTTGTCTCTATTTCACTGGCAAGAGACGAAGGGGGTATGAGTATGTGCATAGTCCTCCGAGGTTGCCTGTGAAGGTGCTCGGCTTTCATTTGTATATGGCAACAATTAATCAGCTTGTTCGCAAAGAGCGAAAAAATCCAGTAAAAAAGTCGAAGACAGTTGCGCTTCGGCGTGGTTTTAATACCCTTAAAAACAAGCCGTCACATTACGCGTCTCCTTTCAAGCGTGGTGTATGCGTAAAAGTGACTACAAAGACTCCACGTAAGCCGAACTCAGCGATCAGAAAAATAGCTCGTGTTCGCCTTACAAATGGATATGAAGTAACAGC
>Ga0210057_1002833_pt1 | contig 24434 bp, 20 predicted proteins | sample CryGeyCG2114_010_2_FD_183968 | JGI IMG/M metagenome (GOLD analysis project Ga0210057, IMG submission 183968) | Groundwater microbial communities from aquifer - Crystal Geyser CG10_big_fil_rev_8/21/14_0.10 (SPAdes) (version 2) | ecosystem: Environmental > Aquatic > Deep subsurface > Groundwater ...
CCCCGCCCTAACCCCCGGTGATCCCGCAGTACTGCGGGATGGGGCAGGTCTCTCCTTACTAAGAGGAGGGGAAAAACCGGAAGTTGAATTTGTGATACTGGGGAAAAAAGGCGCAGCGGCGCACCGCCGTTTCGGTTTTAATTTAGCGGCTGAATTTGCCAAGCCGGATGTGGTTACGCAAGTAGCCGAAGTATTGCCCGTAGCGAAGATGATTATCAAAGATTATTTAGCCGGCAAATATGACAAAATTATGTTGGCTTATACCGATTTTGTTTCTACCATTAAGCAAGCGCCGCGGGTTAAGCAGCTTTTACCCATAAATTTAAGCGAGGCGGATGAGCGTTTGGGCACAGTCGGCAAAGGCGATGAAGCGGGCAAGGCCAAAGAAATTATCGCCCAAAAGCAGGAAAAATATTTTGCCGGACAAGAATATATTTTTGAACCAAATCCAAGAGAAGTTTTAAACGAAATGATCCCCCGCTTGCTGGAAATACAAATGTTCCAAGCGCTGCTGGAATCAAACGCGTCCGAACACAGCGCGCGGATGGTAGCGATGCGTAATGCCAGTGACGCGGCGGACGACATGGTTGATGACCTGACGCTCTACTACAACAAAGCGCGGCAGGCGAATATTACGCGCGAAATTGCGGAAGTAGTGGGTGGCGCTCAAGCTTTGCAACGTTAATTACGCGAATCGAATAATAAACGAATTTTCACTAATCACTAATCAAAGAAATAATATGTCAAATGTCGGAAAAATAAAACAAATCATCGGCGCGGTCGTTGACGTTGAATTTGACGGCGAACTGCCAAAACTTTACAGCGCGCTGGAAGTGAAAAACAAAGAAAAAAAGTTAGTGCTGGAAGTGGAACAGCATATCGGCCAAAACCGAGTGCGCACGGTAGCCATGGGCTCAACCGACGGGCTGAAGCGCAATTTGGAAGTTACTGATACCGGCGCGCCCATTTCCATTCCGGTAGGCGAAGAAACTTTAGGGCGAATTTTTAATGTTTTAGGCGAGGCAGTGGACGGCGGCAAACCGGTAACCGTCGGCAAGCGATACCCGATTCATCGCCCCGCGCCTGCATTTACCGAACAATCAACCAAAACGGAAATTTTAGAAACCGGCATTAAAGTCATTGACTTGATTTGCCCGATCGTCAAAGGCGGGAAAGTCGGACTTTTCGGCGGCGCCGGCGTAGGCAAAACGGTCATTATCCAGGAGTTAATTCATAATATTGCCCAAGAACACGGCGGATATTCGGTATTTGCCGGCGTGGGCGAACGCACTCGCGAAGGCAATGACTTATACCACGAAATGAAGAATTCCGGAGTTTTAAACAAAGTAGCGATGGTTTTTGGCCAAATGAACGAGCCGCCGGGAGCGCGTTTGCGCGTCGGTTTAGCCGGGCTGGCAGTCGCCGAATATTTTCGCGATGAAAAAAATCAGGACGTTTTAATGTTTATTGATAATATTTTTCGTTTTACGCAGGCAGGAAGCGAAGTATCGGCGTTGCTCGGACGGATGCCGTCAGCGGTCGGCTATCAGCCGACTTTAGCGACTGAAATGGGCGAATTGCAGGAGCGCATTACTTCCACCAGCAAGGGCTCCATCACCTCGGTGCAAGCGGTGTATGTGCCGGCGGACGACTTGACTGACCCGGCGCCGGCGACCACTTTCGGCCACCTTGATTCAACGGTGGTGTTATCGCGCGCTTTGTCGGAACTGGGAATTTATCCGGCGGTAGATCCGCTTGATTCTTCCTCCACTATTTTAGACCCCAATATCGTCGGCGCCGAACATTACCGCGCGGCGCGCGAAGTGCAAAGAGTATTGCAGCGTTATAAAGATTTGCAGGACATTATCGCGATTTTAGGAATGGAAGAGCTCTCCGACGAAGATAAATTAATCGTGGCGCGCGCCCGTAAAATCCAGAAATTTTTAAGCCAGCCGTTTTTTGTGGCGGAAGTTTTTACCGGACACGCCGGCGCTTATGTCAAGTTAGCCGATACGATAAAAGGCTTGGCGGCGATTTTAGCCGGAGAGTATGATAATGCCAGTGAAGATAAATTTTACATGCGCGGGGATATTAAGGAAGTAAGAAGTTAGAAATTGTCATTGCGAGCGGAACGAAGTGGAGCGAGCGACGAAGCAATCCCCTGAAAATATGAAAATAATTTTTACTGTCAGCTTTGGCGATTTTGCCAGCCAATCAGATAGAAGATGAACTTAAGGTGATTTGATGAATTTTTGTGGAGCGATAGAAAATTTTTGAAAATAAAAAAGGCCAGGTAAATTGTATATAATATAAATTATGTCAACCATTCACTTTGAAATCGTTACCCCGGAAAAAGTAGTTCTGAAAGAAGAAGTGTTGCAGTTAACCGTGCCTACTAAAATGGGCGAAATTACCATTCTGCCGCACCACATACCATTGGTGGCGAGTTTAATACCGGGCGTAATTGAAGTTAAAAAAACAAACAATGAGCTGGAAACGGTTGCCTTGTCCGGCGGCTTTATTGAGGTTTTACCGACCAAAGTAGTGATACTGGCGGACACGGCTGAACGGGCGGCGGACATTGACGAAGCGCGGGCGGAAGAAGCGCGCCAGCGCGCGGAAAAGTTGATGACGGAAAAAAGAGAAGAAGTTGATTTCTCCGCCGTGCAAGCCAAAATCGCTAAAGAGCTGGCGCGCGTCAAAGCGGTGCGGCGGCATCGCAACCGGCATATAATAAAAACTGATTAGAAATAAAAAAGCGGCAATTTTAAGCAATACCTTAACTGTCGCTTTTTTGATAAATAATTTTATCTATTTTAGGCGTGGCTTGATTTATTTAATTAAGTATGCTAATATAAAAAGCTTTAAATCGTTAAAACAAAATAAAGGGGGAGGAAAAAATTTATGGCTCATTGTTGTGACAACCTGATAATTCGTTGCATGGATTTTCGACTTGAGGACAAACTGCACGCTTGGCTTAAAGCCAACGGTTATGTCGGCAATTGCGACATAATTTCAGTTGCCGGTGCGGCTAAGGATTTAGTTAAGCCGGGTCCTGACCGAGATTATCTGCTGCGCCATATCGGCATCGGGGTTAATCTGCATCAGGTCAAGCGCGTAATTTTTGCTCAGCATTCAACCTGCGGGGCGTACGCGCAGGAAAATGATTTCGCCAGCGTGGAGGAGGAAAAAGCCAAGCAGATGGAAGACATGCAAGCGGCCGTCGCGGCCGTTAAAGGCCGTTTTCCGGAAGTGGAAACACAGGTTCTTTGGGTTGAGTTAAAAGACCATGAAGGCAGGGAACTGGAGATTTCCGCCTTGCCGATAGCGGCGTAAAAAGTTCATTTGCAAGTTGCAAATTCCCCATACCAGAACGGTTTTCGTTTCGGGTATTTTTTTAAGTTAGGGGCCTTTTTTTTATATTTAAATCTTGTATACTGCAAGTATAATATTTAGCGTAAGGTATGAAGATATGTATAATCTCAATGAACAACAAAAACAAGCCGTAGAACGCACCGGCAGTCCGCTGTTAATCATTGCCGGCGCGGGCACCGGAAAAACGACCGTGATTACGCAAAAAATCGGCTGGCTGGTGGAGCAAGGATTAGCCAAAGCGGATGAAATTTTAGCGCTGACCTTTACCGAAAAAGCCGCCGGCGAAATGGCCGAGCGGGCAGACATGCTTTTGCCGTACGGTTACTTTGATTTATGGATAATGACCTTTCATTCCTTCGCCGAAAAAATTTTGCAGCAGCACGGGCTGGACATCGGCTTGCCGACGAATTTTAAAATTTTAAACGAATTTCAGCAGTGGGCGTTAGTGAAAAAGAATTTAGACAAGTTTGATCTGGATTATTACCGCCCTTTGGGGAATCCGACAAAATTCATCAGCGCCCTGCTGCAACATTTTTCGCGCGCCAAAGACGAAGACATCCATCCGGCGCAATACTTGGAATACGCGGCAGACTTGAAGCAAAATCTAGACACGATGTTAAGCGGTGGAGGGAAACGTAAAAATATCAAAGCTCAAATGTCAAATGTCAAATCAATATCCAATATCCAATATCCAATATCCAATTTTATAGATGCAGATGGGGAGTTTGATAAAGTTATCGCGGAGCAAGAAGTATTGCGTATTAACGAAGTAGCTAATGCGTATCACGTTTATCAGCAAGTATTGTTAGACAACAGCGCTTTGGATTTCGGCGATTTAATAAATTATACTTTGCGGCTATTCCGCGAGCGGCCGCTCATTTTGGCAAAGTTTCAAAAGCAGTTTAAATATGTTTTAGTAGACGAGTTTCAAGACACTAATTGGGCGCAGTACGAGCTAATAAAATTGTTAACAGGATGTCAGGATGTTTCTGCAAAGAATGGCGCGAATTTAACCGTTGTCGGCGACGACGACCAATCAATTTTTAGATTTAGAGGGGCGTCAATGAGTAATATTTTGCAGTTTAAGCGGGATTATCCGCAGGCGCAGGAAATCGTGCTGACGCAAAATTATCGCAGCACGCAAAATATTTTGAATACGGCTTATGAATTCATAAAGTTGAATAATCCTAATCGTCTCGAGTATCAGCTCAACCAGGACGGTGAAGAGCGGGATGCTAATAAAAAAGTTGACAAACGGCTGCAAGCGCAGGCCAAGGATGCCGGCGTAATTGAAGTTATTCAAGGGAAAAATTTACCGGACGAAGTAAATAAAGTTATTGCCAAAATTGCCGAATTAAAAATTAAAGATAAAGAGGCGAGTTGGAATGACTTTGCGATTTTGGTGCGGGCGAACGCGAGCGCGAAAGAATTTACATCCGCTTTGGAAATCGCGGGATTGCCGCATGTCTTTTTAGCCTCGCGCGGTTTGTACAGCCGGCCGGTAATTATGGACCTTATCGCCTATCTTAATTTGCTGGACAATTACCATGAAAGCACGGCCATGTATCGCGTGTTAAATATCCCGGTGTTTAAATTCAGCCACGAAGAAATCATCAGTTTTTTAAATTTGGCTAGAAAAAAGGCCTGGTCGCTGTACGAAACGCTTAAATATCTGGGGGATTTTTCCCGCGAATCGGGCGACCCTAGCCATGAAGGCGGGGCAAGAAAAATAAAAATTATTTTAGGCCTGATAAATAAGCACGCGGTTTTGGCGCGGGAAAAGAAAGCAAGCGAAATAATTTTCGCGTTTTTAGGCGACAGCGGCTATTTGAAATATTTAAGCGCGCAAGCACCTCTGCCGGTCAAAGAAACAATGCGGGAGTTAAACGCATTTTTAAAACGCGTGCAAGAATTTGAAGCCGAAGACGCTATCGGTTCAGTAAAAAATTTTTTGTCAGAACTCGGGCTGGAGTTGGAATCGGGCGCAGAGGGCAGTTTGGCGCAGGATCCGGAAGCCGGCCCGGAGATGATTAAAATTTTAACCGTGCACGCGGCCAAGGGTTTGGAATTCAAATATGTTTTTATCGTTAATATGGTAGAGCTGCGTTTTCCCACTACGGAACGCTCGGATCCGATTGAGCTGCCGGACGCGTTAGTAAAAGAAATTTTGCCGGAAGGCGACAGCCATTTGGAAGAGGAGCGGCGGCTGTTTTATGTGGCGATGACGCGCGCGAAACAAGGTTTGTATTTTTCCTGGGCGCCGGATTACGGCGGCACGCGGAAGAAAAAGCCGTCGCGGTTTTTAGTAGAAGCAAAATTAGTTGAAAGTTCAAAAGTTAATAAAGTTTATAAAGTTGAAAGTCAGGAAGCGAAGAGTTTAGTGGTAAAAAAAATCAATCCTGACATTACCAACGCCAGCGCGCCCAAATATGAATTGCCGCGGTTTTATTCCTACACGCAGCTACAGTCCTATGACAAGTGTCCGCATCAGTATTTTATTGATCACGTGTTAAAAATTCCCAAACCGGGAAAGCATTTTTTCAGCTTCGGCCAAGCCATGCATTTAACTTTGCAGAAATTTTTTGGCTTATTAATATCAAGCCAAAACGCCGTCCAGTCCGATTTGTTCGGCCGGACCAAGAGCCAAGACCAGTTAAAAAATAATTTAACATTGGCGACATTATTGAAATTATACGAAGAGTCGTGGATTGACGACTGGTACGAAGATAAAAAGCATAAAGAAGAATACTATAAAAAAGGCAAAGAAATTTTAAAGGAATTTTTTGCCAAACATGAAGGCGGCTGGCCGAAAGTTATCGGGCTGGAGCAGGGCTTCAAGCTGCGAATCGGCGGCCAGTTATTGTACGGAAAAATTGACCGGGTTGATGAACTGCAAAACGGGATACAGATAGTTGATTATAAAACCGGCCAGGTAAAAGACGAGGACAAAATAACCAATGATCAAAAATACCAGTTGCTGCTGTATCAGCTGGCGGCGGAAGAAGTTTTAAGAAAAAAGCCGGCTAATTTGCAATTTTACTATTTAGAAAATAATAGCGAGCTTAATTTTTTGGGCAGCTCAAATGATATCACCAAAATGCAGGAGTGGGTGATGGCGACGATTAAAAAAATAGAGGAAAGTATCAAGCATAATTATTTCCCGCACTCCTCCGACCCCTGCCGCTACTGCCGTAAGCAGGATGAAGTGGGAGAATTCTCTGACATCGCGGATTTTAGGTTTTAGATTCAGAATTCGTGGCATTCGCATAGCTGCAGGCAGATTTAAGTCCGTACGCAGGATTCGTATTAAAGGTTCGCAAACAAATAAAGTCCGTAACTACTATTTGAACTTATGTTCCATGATTTAAAACATTTGATCGCCAATGCCGTGCAGCGCGCCGGCGTCAGCCGACAGGTGGAAGCGGCGAGCGTGGTTGAGTTATTTAATCGGCTGGCGCCGGAAATGTTGGGTAAGACAATCGCGCGCGAGGCTAAAGCGGTGTACGTGAGAAATAATATCTTAACGGTGGAATGCGGCTCCTCGCTCATTATGCAGGAACTGCGCTACCGCGAGCCGAAAATTATTCAGGCAATCAACCAACAGGCCGGCGGCCGGGCGGTGGAAAAAATAAGGTTTATAAGTTAGACAAAGACTTTTTATACTGTCATTCCCGCGAAAGCCATGCCTACCCTGCCTACCGGCAGGCAGGCAGGCGGCAGGCAGGCGGGAATCTAATGTTTATCCATACACCTTCCAGAATACCCCCACACCAAATTTTGGTGTGGGGGATGAATGGAAAGTGTGGATCTTCCCGCCGGGTTTACCCCTACACCAAAATTGGTGTTGGGGTTTAATACCCGGCGGTGGAGGTGTTTGGATTTATTGAGTAAAGTTCGGGATCCCCGCTTTCGCGGGGATGACACAACAGCGAGTCGCTTGTGGCAACTAATAATTTTTGTTAAAGTATAAGTAGCTAACTAATTAACAAATGACCCTCAAAACATATTTAACCATCATGCTGTTAGCAACTGCCATTTGCTGGGCGGCTTGGGTAGTGGTGATAAACAGCATTGACCCGGAAACAACGAACCTCGTCGGTTTGCTGTTATTTTATGCCAGTTTATTTTTAGCCATCGTCGGCGCGAGCGCCATTTTAGGTTTTTTAGTGCGCTTTATTTTATTGCGCCAGGAGTTGGTTTTCCGCCAGGTAGTGAGAGCTTTCCGGCAATCTTTTTTGTTTGCCGCCGTTATTGTCGCTTCTTTAATTCTGCAATCATTCCAGCTTTTTACCTGGTATAACGCCCTGTTTTTAATTATCGGCTTAACCGTGCTGGAATTTTTTTTAATCAGTTATAAAAGAATTTAACCCTCACCCCAACCCTCTCCCGGATGGCGAGGGTGTATTATGAGAAAAAAACTGCCGAAATTTTTAACCATTTTTTTTGCCGTTGTTTTTATCTTGCAAATAACAGCCCTATTATTTTTATTGATTAGTCCCGCCGCCGCCATTGAATTCACGCCGCAGGTCGGCATTGGCAATGATTTTACCGCCGGACAGGCAGTTACGGTCAGCGGCGACACTGTTGCCAAATACATTAAAGCAATTTACCAATACGGCATTGGCGTAGTCGGAATTTTGTCGGCAGTAGTTTTGATGTTCGGCGGCCTGCTCTGGCTTACGGCCGGCGGCAACACCGGCCAGGTGACGGAAGCGAAAGAATGGATTAAAGCGGCTTTAACCGGCTTGATTATTGCCTTGTTTTCCTATATTATTCTATTAACCATTAATCCGGATTTAGTGCAGTTTAAGACGCTGAACATAACGCCGATTCAAAAGACATCGGAAGAAATTGCGTCAGCTTGCGGCGGTCTCGGACAAGCGTGGGGCTATTATACAGACGAAAGTGACTGCGCGGCGTGCGGCGGCGTGGATGCGTGCGAAATACAAACGGCTAACGATGTGCAGTGTTATAAATGCAAATTCACTTCTTGCCCAGCCGGTTACCAGGATTTAGGGGAGGAAATGACACAGCAACAGGCTCAGTCCGCATGCGAAAACACTAGCGGCGGGGCGGCAACAGCATCATTATATAACATAGACGGCCATGGATGCATAAAATGTTTATGTCGAAGTACACAAGATCCTAAACTTGCTTGTGGGCAAGAGGGTAGTTGTACGCCTTCCAGTGGAGCCGGGTCGCGGATAAGCACGATTGGTACTTTGTGCCCTGACCCAAACTACCCCTTATGTAATGTTGAAAGAAGGGCGTGTTATGCCCGTACTATTAATACTTGGCCCCCTGACCCAAATGTGGTAGGTATATATACCAATCAAGTTGAAAACATAAACAGCCAGGAGGAATGCAATAATCAGTACAGCAGCATACTTGTTAATTTACAAAATTACAGCACCAGCAATCCCAATGCGAGATTGGACATTAACATATCATGGGATTCAAATACAAAAGTTTGTAGCGCCAGAATAGTGGTACAATAAGTAAACTCCAATGAAAAATAAACTCCAAAATTTAAAACAAGAAATTTTAACACAGTTAGAAAAAGTAGTCGATGTTTTGATGCTGCCAGAGTTAGAAAATAAATATTTGACATTGTAATATATTTGTAATACAATATGATTATTATCTATATAATTTAAATAATATGCGCAGTGTTTTAAGTTTGTCGTTAGACAGCGCGACAATCCAAATGGTAAAGAAACAAAGCAAGCGCTATGGTTTTAACAGCGTGAGCCAGTATTTAAGAAGATTAATCACAGATAATGACGATTTAATTAATGCGGATGAAATATTAAAAGCGGGAAAGGAGGCAAAGAAAGAATACCGGGAAGGGAAAACTATTAAAGCTAATTCAATAGCCGATCTTTTATGATTGTTAAAGATATAGAGTATAGTAAGAGCTTTTGCAAAGATTTAAAAAAATTACCGATAGAAATAAAAGAGCGAGCTATAAAAATAGAGCGGATATTCAAAGCCAATCCCTTGCATCCAAGTTTGCGTTTGCATAAATTGCACGGAAAACTTAAGGATTTTTGGTATATTTCGGTGGCAATGGATTACCGGATAATTTTTGTAAGAACAGACAACGGCGTTATTATTTTTTTTTCGATAGGCAAGCATGACATTTATGAAAAATAAACTCCAAAATTTAAAACAAGAAATTTTAAATCAGCTAGATAAAGCAGCTGATGGTTTGGCATTGCAGGCATTGGAAAAAAAATATTTAGGCCGCAAGGGCGAGCTGACTTTATTGTTGAAAGATATTGGTAATTTGCCGGCGGAAGAAAAAAAAGCCGTAGGGAAAGTAGCTAATGGAATCAGGGCAGAAATTCAAGCAAAATTAGCGGCCGTTAAACAGCGATTGGGAGTTAGTCAAGCTGATAAATTTTTTGACGCTACTTTGCCCGGCGTCAAAGTTGAAGTCGGGCATTTGCATCCTTTAACGCAAGTCCAGCGCGAACTGGAAAAAATTTTTACTTCAATGGGTTTTATGGTTTTGGACGGGCCGGAACTGGAAAGCGATTATTATAATTTTGAGGCGCTGAACATCCCCGCCCATCATCCGGCGCGCGACTTGCAGGACACTTTTTATATTGACCATAAAAATCAACAAGGCGAATACGATCTGGTAATGCGCACCCACACCTCTTCGGTGCAGGTGCGGGCAATGGAAAAATACGGCGCGCCGCTGCGTTGCGCGGTGTTAGGCAAAATTTACCGCCAGGAAGCGACTGACCAGCGGCACGAACACACTTTTTACCAAATAGAAGGTTTAATGGTGGATAAAGACATTTCAGCGGCAAATTTAATGGCCGTACTGCAAACAATGTTCGCACGGCTTTTTGGCCCGGGAGTAACCATCCGTTTACGGACCGGGTATTTCTCTTTTGTTGAGCCGGGCGTAGAAGTGGAGATGAGCTGCCTGCTTTGCCAAGGGAAAGGCTGCCCGGTATGCAAGCAAACCGGCTGGGTGGAAATGTTAGGCGCCGGTTTGGTGCATCCCAATGTTTTGCGTTTTGGCGGCATTGACCCTAAAATTTACTCCGGCTTTGCCTTTGGCACCGGCATTGAGCGGCTGGCGATGATGAAGTACGGCATTGACGACATCCGGTTATTCCACTCCGGCGATTTACATTTTTTGCAACAATTTTAATTTTTAATTTAACGCCGTATGCCGGAATTAAATTTAGGCCCCAAAATAGAAAAAACTCCTCCCCGGACTGAAGGTAAATTAGTGGACCTTAAATTAACAGAGTTAGAAAAAACATACGAAGCCATTGATAGAGACGAAAGTAAGCAACGTAAAATAGCCGTAGCCGCCTTATTGCAAGCAGTCGCTGATTATCTTAAAAAAATTTACCCTAATGATTGGCAGTACGCAGCCGTTCAAAATTTTTACCAAACGGTTTGGCGAGAATATAAACAAATTAGCCAAGACGAACAAAATGATTATCAGGAAGCTTTGGCAGACGCCGGCCAAGCCGTAAAAGAATCACGCTCCCTTCCCGCCGAAACAGAAGACGACTTTGAGCCTACGGAGAAAGTATAAAATTAAAAAACAAAAGGAGATTGGAATTATGTTAATATCGTTGAATTGGCTGAAAGATTTTATTAATGTTCCCCCGCAGATAACTCCAGACAAACTGGGGGAGCTTTTAACTTTGCATACGGTTGAGGTGGAAGCGGTAAGAAAGTTAGGCGGAAATTTAGCTAAAGTGGTAGTCGGCGAAATTATAAAGTTAGAGCCGCATCCTAACGCGGACCGGCTAAAACTGGCTACCGTTAACATCGGCAAAGAAACCAAACGCGTGGTTTGCGGCGGCGGCAACTTATCCGTAGGCATGAAAGTTGCTTTTGCCCAAATCGGCGCGCGGATAAAATGGCACGGCCAGGGAGAGTTGGTTGAATTGCAGCCGGCTGAAATTCGGGGCGTTAAATCAGCCGGGATGATTTGCGCGGCAGCAGAGTTAGGTTTGGAAAGTTTATTTCCGGTAAAAGAAGAACGAGAAGTAATTGACTTGACCCCCTCTATGTCTCCCCCTGATAAAGGGGGAGAGAAAATTCTTGGCAAACCACTAGCGGATGTTTTAGGTTTAGACGATGTAGTATACGAAATTGACAATAAGTCAATCACTCATCGTCCGGATTTATGGAGTCATTACGGTATGGCGCGGGACTTGGCGGCAGTATTGCCCTCACCCCTAACCCCTCTCCCACTTCAGCCGCTCGGGCGGCTTCGCGGGCGAGGGAAAATTAAGTTGGAGGTAAAAGTGGAAGATAGTAAATTATGCCCGCGGTATATGGCAGTAGCAGTGGATAACATAGAAATCAAACCATCGCCAGAATGGATGCGGAAACGGCTGGCAGCCTGCGGCCAGCGGCCGATCAATAATATTGTAGACGTCAGTAATTACGTGATGTTAGAGCTGGGGCAGCCGACCCATGCTTTTGATTTATCACGAATAGCCACGCAGACAGTCACGAATAGCCACCCCACAGGACAAGCCTACGGGGCAGGCGAATGTAATATTGTGGTGCGGCGAGCGAAGAGGGGCGAAACCATCACGACTTTGGACGGGCAGGAAAGGAAGTTAGACGCAGAAATGCTCTTAATCACTGACGGCAAAAATCCGGTAGCAATCGCGGGCGTGATGGGCGGTCGCGTATCCGAAGTTGATTCTAATACTACCGGCATCGTAATTGAATCGGCTAATTTTAATCCGGTTTCCATTCGCCGCACTTCCCAAAAGCTTGGTTTGCGCAGCGAGGCGTCAATGCGTTTTGAAAAATCGCTTGACCCGAATTTATGCGCCGTAGCGTTGCAGCGCATCGTTAGCTTAATTAAAATCAGTTGCCCGCAAGCGGCCATTACGAGCAACTTAGCCGATATTAAAAATTTTAAATTAAATCAGGGGCCGATCAAGCTTGATTTAAACTGGTTAAACAAAAAGGTAGGCGCCGAAATTCCCAAAGCAAAAACGATAAAAATTCTAAAAGATTTAGGATTTGAGACCTCACCCTCAACCCCTCTCCTTAGTAAGGAGAGGGGTAAAAGGGGAGAGGTAATAAACGTAAAAGCTCCGACTTGGCGCGCGACTAAGGATATTTCCATTCCGGAGGATTTAGCGGAAGAGGCGGCGCGGATTTACGGCTATCAAAACATCAAACCAGCCGCTCCTCAAGTTTTAATGCAGGCGCCGGCAGCGAACGCCGAGCGGGAATTCATCAATCGGCTAAGAGACGTTTTATCCGGCCCGGCGGCGATGACTGAAGTTTACAACTATTCTTTCGTTAACGCCGGGCAGTTAGCCAAGCTGGGGATAGAGGCTCGCTCGCACATTAAATTGGCTAATCCGTTGACGCAAGATCATACTTTACTGCGGCAAAGTTTGATTCCGGCTTTATTGCAAAATGTGGCCGCCAACCAGCGTCAGACGGCCGAAATAAAAATTTACGAAGTGGGCAGAGTATTTTTGCCGGCGGCGGGAGAATTAACCAAAGGCGGGGGCAAGCAAGAGAAATTACCGCAGCAGCCGATAAAATTAGGATTAGTTTGCGCGGGCAAAGAAGAACGGGAGCACGCCAATTACTTCAAACTGAAAGGCATCGCGGAGCATTTGGCGGGCAGTTTAGGCCTTAAGTTTGAGTTTAGCCCATACTCGCAACCCGGAGGCGGCGCCGCGGCCAAGATAACATCAGAAAATAAAATAATCAGCGCTGTTTATTGGCATAACGACGCTTCCTTGAGGGAAGCGGGCATTAAAGTAAATACGGCCGTTTGCGAGTTTGATGTTGCCGAATTATTTAAGGTCTGTCAGCCAATGGGAATTAAAAAACATCAAGCAAAAGATAAGTTTCCTTATGTGCGGCGCGACATGGCTTTTGCGGTAAACGAAAAAATATTATATAATGATTTCAGGCGGACGCTGTTAGCCGCCCATTCCTTAATTAAAGAGGTCGAACTGTTTGACGTTTATCAAGGCGGCCAATTAGGCCCGGGGGAAAAGAGCTGGGCTTTCAATTTAACTTTCGGCCATTCCCAAAAAACCCTGACCGGCGCGGAAGTTGACCAAGCGCAAAAAGAGATAGCTGATAAAATGGCAAAAAAGTACGGCGCACAACTAAGAGATTTTTGATTTTGATAAAAATAATTTGTGATTAGTGTAGATTCGTCTTAAATTAGTGGCAATTAGTGATAGCCAACGTTGTCACGAATTTACACTAATAATTAACGAATAGCCACAAGCCACGAATAAACCAAGGAGAATATTATGCAAACTGTCACTAAATTTAACCCGAAGTCAGTCGCTAATATTTACGGATTTTTTTTAGCGTTGAGCGCCTTTTTAACCGGTTTAGGAATTTCCATCGTCAATATCGTGAACCGCTTGCTTGCCGGCGGCAATACTTTCGTGTCCGCTTTGCTCGCGATTTTATTTAACCTGCTGTACGGAGTTTTAATCGGCCTCATCAGCGCGCTGGCGGCGGCGGTAATTGGCTACCTAAGCGGCTGGATTTTTGCTTGGCTTTATAATCTGTGCGTCAGAATTAAATTTATCGGCGGGGTAAAGGTTGAATTAGAATAATACCAATAATAATTATATGTTCCAAACGTCACTTGACATCTTATGGTTAACCATCGCGGCTGGCATAGCTCTGCTGACTGTTTTTTTCTGTTGGGGAATTTTTTATGTCGTGCAGATTATCCGGCGTTCAGCCAAAATGTTTAAGGGGGTAGAGCAGATGATTGAAAACATCAACGAAGTAATCAAGGCCACCAAAGAAAAGATAGAGCACGGCGCGGCCTATGTCAGCGTCATTGCCGATGGGATAAAAAAAGTGATGGATATTACGCAGGAGAGTAAAAAAGTAAAAAGTAAAAAGTGAAAAGAATTAAAAGTTATATATAAATTATAAACGTGCTTAAAGAGCGCGTTTTTTGTATGTAAAGTTGATTTGCCAAGTTTGAATCAAGGCACTATAATACTTTAATATAAGACGATAGATAATAATTTGTAGGAGTTTATGAAATTCACCCATCTCCACCTGCATACGCACTATTCTTTGCTTGATGGTTTGATCAAGCCTAAAGAGCTGGTGCAGAAAATAAAAGCGGACGGCGGCGACGCGGTCGCCATTACCGACCATGGCGTAATGTACGGCGTGATTGAATTTTATCAAATTTGCCGCAAAGAAGGCATCAAGCCGATTATCGGCGTGGAAGCATACGTTGCCCCCAACGGGCGGCACAATAAGCGCGCTAAAGCGGACGAAAAAAATTATCATCTGCTGCTGTTGGCGAAAAATAATGCCGGCTATCATAATTTAATTCAGTTGGTGAGCCAGGCGCACCTGGAGGGATTTTACTACAAACCGCGGATTGACGATGAACTCCTGCGGCAATACCACGGCGGTTTAATCGCTTTAAGCGCCTGTCTGCACGGCGAAATCCCGACTCTTATTTTATCCGGGCAGGAGCAAGCGGCGAGAGACAAAATCTTATATTATCGAGAGCTGTTTGGGCCGGATAATTTTTACTTAGAGTTGCAGCATAACCCCAACGTCCGGGGCCAAGAATACGTTAATCAAGCTTTGCTGAAACTGGGGAAAGAATTAGACGTTGGCTTGGTGGCGACTAACGACGCTCATTATTTAAACAAAGAAGACGACGAGCCGCACGACGTGTTGCTGTGCCTCCAAACGAAGCGCAAGAAAAAAGAGGTGAATCGGATGAATATGCTCGGCGAGGATTTTTCCGTTAAGACCATGCGGCAGATGATAGATGATTTTAAAGACATTCCGGAGGCGATTGACAACACGAACAAAATCGCCGACAGGTGCAGCGTTGACATTCCCCTCGGTCAGTACCAGTTGCCGGCGTTTATCGTGCCGGCGGGGTATAATGAAGCAAGTTACCTGGAAAAATTATGCCGGGAAGGTTTGCAAAAACGCTACGGAGTCGATTATGAGCGGCTGTCGGCGGATAAGCGGGGGCGTTTGGATTACGAGTTGGCCGTTATTAATAAAATGGGGTTTGCTTCTTACTTTTTAATCGTAGCCGATTTTGTCAATTGGGCGAAAAATAACGGCATTGTCGTGGGGCCGGGGCGGGGCAGCGCGGCCGGGTCTTTTGTCTCCTACGTATTGGGAATCACCAACTTAGATCCTCTGCAATACGATCTGCTTTTTGAACGGTTCCTCAACCCGGAGCGCATCTCGATGCCGGACATTGATTTGGACTTCACTGACACGCGGCGCGACGAAGTCATCCGTTACGTGGAAGGCAATTACGGCAAGGATCATGTGGCGCAAATCATCACTTTTTCTACCATGGCCGCCCGGGCGGCCGTGCGTGACGTCGGCCGCGTGCTTGATTACCCTTATGATTACTGCGATAAAATCGCTAAACTCATCCCCATGTTTTCTTCCATTGAAGCCGCGCTGCATCTGCCGGAATTGCGCGAATTATATCGGCAGGAAGAAGGGGTGCGCGTTATTATTGATAACGCGCGCCGCATTGAAAACGTCATCCGCCATGCTTCCGTCCACGCCTGCGGCGTATTAATCACTAAAGAACCGGTAACGGCGTACGCGCCCGTGCAGTATGTTTCTTCTTCGGATAAAGACACCATCGTGTCTCAATATTCTTTGCACCCGGTGGAAGATTTGGGCCTGTTGAAAATGGATTTTTTAGGCTTAAAGAATTTAACTATTATTGAATCGGCGCTCAAAATAATCAAAAATACGCGCGGCGTGCTGTTGGACATAGACACTATTCCTCTTGATGACCAGAGGACTTTTGCCCTGCTGCAACGCGGGGAAACGACCGGGGTGTTTCAGTTGGAATCAAGCGGCATGAAGCGGTATTTAAAGGAATTAAAGCCGACGGTTTTTGAAGACATTATCGCCATGGTAGCGCTGTACCGCCCTGGTCCGATGGAGTGGATTCCGGATTACATCGCGGGCAAGCACGGCCTAAAAAAGCCCAAGTATCTGCACTCCAAACTGGAGCCGATTTTGAATAAGACTTACGGGGTGGCCATTTATCAGGAGCAAATCATGGAAACGGCGCGCAGCTTAGCGGGGTTTACCATGGGCGAGGCGGACGTGTTGCGCCGGGCGATAGGCAAAAAAATTCCTAAACTTCTCGCCGAGCAGAAAACTAAATTTATTGAGGGCTGCGTGAAGAACGGCATCGCGGCCGAATTGGCGGCGGAAATTTTTGCTTTTATCGAGCCGTTTGCCGGTTACGGCTTTAACCGTTCGCACGCCGCCTGCTACGCTTTGATCGGCTATCAGACCGCTTATTTGAAAGCAAACTATCCGACGGAATTCATGGCCGCGCTGATGACGAGCGACCAAGAAGACATTGACCGGATTCCGATTGAAATTGAAGAATGCCGTCAGATGGGAATTGAAGTTTTGCCTCCCGATCTTAACGAATCGTTCTCTGATTTTACGGTAGTCACCAGCGGCACGGCGCAAAACATCGCGGTTACCGGGCAGGAATCTACCACCATCCGTTTTGGATTGCGGGCGGTTAAAAACGTCGGCGCCCACATCACCGCCGTGATTATTCAAGAACGCAAAGAGAACGGTCCGTATAAAGACATCGCCGATTTTTTACAGCGGGCGCAAGACAAGGATTTAAATAAAAAGTCTTTAGAAAGTTTAATAATGGCCGGCGCTTTTGATAAAATAGAGGAACGAGGAAAATTATTGGCTAACGTGGAAAAGATGCTGGAGTACAGCCGTAACCTGACGGCGGCTAAAAACAGGGGGCAGGACAGTTTATTTTCCGTAGCGCCGGAATTAGATCTGCGCTCAACCATCACTTTGGATGACGCGCCGCCGGCCGAGAAACGCGATATTTTGAACTGGGAACGGACATTGCTTGGGCTGTATCTGTCCGACCATCCCTTTAACGAATATGAAAAAATTTTAGGGGCAAGCATCTTGCCTTTAAGCCAGCTCAATAAATCACTGGAGGGGAAATTCGTCAATGTGGGCGGAGTGATTACGACTATCAAAAAAATAGTCACTAAAAGTAACGACAGCATGCTGTTCGTTAAAATTGAGGATAAAATCGCCAATATTGAGCTGCTGGTTTTTCCTTCTTTGCTCAAAGAATCCGCCGCCGTTTGGCAGGAGGGCAACGCGGTCATTTGCCGCGGCCGCGTTTCTAATAAAGAAAACGAGCTGAAATTGCTTTGCGAGAGAGCCAAAAGACTAGAGCCGGAAAACGCTCTTGCTGGCGCGGCTGAATTTTTAGCGCTTAATAAATCAAACGGCTTTAAAAATAATAATTATAACGTGGCGCCGTTGTCCGCGGCTGCCGCCAAAAATTTAAAAATAAAGATTAATGATTTTAATGACCAAAATCTGTTAAAGAAATTAAAGGAGGAGTTGTCCGCCAGCCACGGCGAAAGCAAAGTTTATTTTTACGTTCCGGGCCAAAACGGCCTGCAAATAATTGAAACCGGTTTTAAGGTTAAGGATAGCCGGGATTTGAGGCAGAAATTAACTGAATTAGTGGGGGAGCAAGCGGTAAAATAAGTAAGAAGTAAGAAAATCATTAAAACATTAAAACATTCACCCCGTGTAGTAGCTTTATATACTGCACAGGGTAAAGCATTAAAACACTAAAACAATACTGTCATTGCGAGGATCCTTGATTCGTTCGGAAAGACGAAGCAATCTCGCAATAATTTTAAGATAAAAAATTCCTCTTTTGTCAATTTAGACAAAGGCAAGGAAGTTTGCTAAGATGAAGATGGTAAAATCGTTTAAATACCAAAACTAAATTTAAACATATGGCAAGCTCTCGACCAATCAGCATTTACCGCAAAATCGCTATTACTTTTATCGTCTTGACTTTGCTCTTAGCGGCGGTGGTAGTGTACTTTTCAATCGTCAGCGTTAAAATCGTTATTATTCCCAACAAAGAGCGGACAGCCGCTAACTTTTTAGCTACCGTTAAAGACGCCAAAAGCCAGGCGAGCCCGAGCGGCGCCGTGATTAACGGTTTAGTGGAAAAAATTTCCCTGTCAGCGGAAGAATCCTTTGGCGCTCTGGGCAAAGAAGTCAACAGCGCCGAAGTAGTCGGCACCGTCACTATTTATAATAAAACTAACAGCGACCAGCCGCTGATTAAAACCACGCGCCTGCTTTCTCCCGATGACAAACTTTTTCGCTTAAAGCAGACGGTGCGCGTGCCGGCTAACTCTCAACTAGACAAAGTGGAAGTGTACGCCGACCAAGCGGCTAAAGAAATGGCGATTGCGCCGACCAAATTTATCATTCCCGGACTAAATAAAACAAAGCAAGATTTAATTTACGCCGAAAGCGCTTCCCCCTTTGAATACCGAGAATTAGGCGAAACTTTAATTTCGGCCGAAGACTTGCAAAAAGCCAAAGAGAGTCTAACCAAGCAATTAGCCGATAAGTTGCAAGCCATGACGGCAGCGCCAAAATACCAAAATTACGACAACGCCATCTCTAAAGTTAACGAGAACGCGATTATTTTTAATACGGCGGCTAAGTTAGGGGATAAAGTAGAAGAGTTTAAAATGTCCGCGGCGACGGAGGCGGCGATAGTGGCCTTTAACACGAACGAAGTGGCGGAACTGGCCAGGCAAAAAGTGGCGGCCAGTTTGCCGGACGACAAGCAGCTGGAAAGTTTTGATAAAAATAATTTTCAGTACGGCGTTGATAAGTACGACGTAAATCGAGGCACGGCCGACCTAAAGATTGAAGTAGCGGCGCAAATGGTGCTGAAAGAAGGCACCGAAATTATTAAAGCCGACCGCTTAATAGGTTTAAATCGGCAGCAATTAGACGATTATTTGTCTTCCCTGCGCGAAGTGGCCGGCTATGAAGTGAAATTTACTCCTAACTGGATAAATAAGGTGCCGAGCTTGCTTGACCACATCAAAGTGGAAGTAGCGAAATAGGATTATGCCTAAAAAAATTACCCCGCAAAGTTTGGAAGCGATGCGCCACTCACTGGCGCACGTATTGATGCAGGCGCTGGAGCGTTTGTATGGCGCAATCCCCGGAGTCGGGCCGGAGATTGATAACGGCTTTTACCATGATTTTGACACTAAGCATCAGGTGGCAGAGGCCGATTTGCCGACCATTGAAGCAGAGATGAAAAAAATTATTAAAGATAATTTAGCCGTCAAAAAAAAGACGATGCCTATTGCCGCCGGCATTAAATTGCTGCGGGCGAAAAAATATCAGTACACGCTGGCATTGGCGCAAGATTTAAAAACTGAAGGCGCAACCGAAATATCTTTCTACGAACAGGGCGATTTCATTAATATGTGCAAGGGTCCGCATGTCAGTTCAACCGGCGATATCAATGCGGCGGCTTTTAAATTAACCAAAATCGCCGGCGCCTATTGGAAGGGAGACGAAAAAAATAAAATGATCCAGCGCATTTACGGCGTCGCGTTTGCGTCCAAAAAAGAGTTGGACGAACATTTGGCGATGCTCGCGGAAGCGGCCAAGCGCGACCACCGCAAAATAGGAAAAGAGCAGGAAATTTTTTACATTGATGAACTGGTGGGCAAGGGCTTGCCAATTTGGCTGCCCAACGGCACTATTATTAAAGATGAGATAGAAAAATTTGCCAAAGAAATGGAAAATAAATACGGCTATAGCCGCGTTTCTACCCCTCATGTCGCTAAAAAAGAATTGTACCTGACTTCCGGGCACTTGCCGTACTATGAGTATGATATGTACCCGGCCATGGAGATGGACGACGGCACCTACTATCTCAAGGCCATGAATTGCCCGCACCATCACTTGATTTACAAATCAAAGCCGCGCAGTTACCGCGAGTTGCCGGTACGGCTGGCGGAGTACGGCACGGTCTACCGCAATGAGCTCTCGGGCACTTTAGCGGGCTTACTGCGCGTGCGTTCGCTGCAGATGAACGACGCCCATATTTATTGCCGCCCCGACCAACTGCAGCAGGAAATAAAAAGCGTGTTGGAATTAATTTTATATTATTTTAAAGTTTTTGGGTTTAAAAAGTATCGGTTTCGGCTTTCCAAATGGAATCCCAAGCGCGGAGACAAATATATTGCGGAACCGGCTAATTGGGAATTTGCCGAAAAAATTTTGCGGGCAGTATTACGGGAGAGTAAGGTGGAATTTACGGAGGCGGAAGACGAAGCGGCTTTTTACGGCCCAAAAATTGACGTCCAATTCACTTCCATTATCGGTCGCGAAGAAACCATGTCTACCATCCAACTTGATTTTGCCGCTAAATCAAGGTTTAATTTGGCTTATATTGATGCTAAGGGCAAAGAAAACAACGAGGTTTTTGTCATCCATCGCGCGCCTTTGTCAATTCATGAGCGCTTGATGGCGTTTTTAATCGAGCATTATGCCGGCAACTGGCCGGTTTGGCTGGCGCCGGCGCAAGTTAAATTAGTGGCGGTCGGCGAAAAACACGTTTCTCATTGCGAGCGACTAGCCGTTGAATTGCGTGCCCATAACATCCGCGCGGAAGTTGACGCTAGCGACGAAACCGTCGGCAATAAAATCCGCAAAGCGGTGGCGGAAAAAGTGCCGTATATGCTCGTCATTGGCGATAAAGAAATGAACAGCAACCAATTAAATGTACGGGACAGAGGCAGTAAAGAAACAAGGAACATTGAAAAGGGAAAATTTATAGAGGAGGTGCTGGAGAAAGTAAGAAGTAAAAAGTGAAGCAGCATCTAAGTTGAAAGAAAAATACAACAAGTTTTTAAATTTTTTATTTTATGTTATACTGTATTTGAACTTTTTACTTTCAACTTGATAACTTTTAACTTGTTCATATGCCTATTGATGAAAAAAAACTTTTTCAAAAACTAAAAGATAAAGATCGCGAAATTAATGAATTAAAGCAGCTGTTAGCCGAAGCGGAGCACGAAATTAAAGAGTTGAATGATTTTCACGGCTTTCAGCGGCCGCGCCCCAGTATTTTAGAAAGCGCTTGGTTAAATAAGCTGATTAAACGGACCGCTTTTTTGCTAATTATAGTGGTGATAATTTTTATCGGCATTTATCCTTGGTTGTTTAAAGATAAAATTTTAGGCGGTAAAGACAACGGGCAGCCGGCAGCGGCCGATAAAACCGACAGTCAGAGCGATAGCCCCGCCGCCGTTGTTGACCAGCCGTCCGCTAACCAACCAGCGACTACCACGCCTGCTTCGCCGCCGGAGAGCGAGCAGGCGGCTGCCGGACAAAACGTTTCTAAGCCGTCCCAGCTCTTAATAGTAAAATCAGATTTAGGCTGGCTGAATGTCCGCACCGAACCGAGCGTGGAAACAGGAAAAATTATTAAGAAAATAAATAGCGACGAGGAGGTAGAATGGCTGGAAAAAACTGATAATAATTGGTACAAAGTAAAGCTGGACCAACAAGGGCATACGGGGTATGTGTCCGGAGAATATGTGGAAGTAAAGTAAAAAAAATCATTAAAACATAAAAACAATAAAGACGGTTTTAGATAGCCGTCTTTTTGTTGATAATTTAATAGAGATGTGATAGGGTTTTTATATGAAAAATAAAAACAATAACAAACTTTTGGTGATTTTAGGGCCGACGGCTGCGGGAAAAACCAAGCTGGCGGTTAAGCTGGCGCATAAATTTAACGGCGAAATCGTCAGCGCGGACAGCCGTCAGGTTTACCGCGGCATGGATGTGGGGACGGGGAAAGATTTGCAAGACTACGTCTTGCCAGTCAGAAAGTCCATAAAGTCAAAAGTCCATAAAGTCAATACAGCAAAGATTCCACATCACTGCATTGATGTGGCGTCGCCTAAAACCGAGTTTAATCTTGCTAAATACGTAAAATTGGCGCATCGGGCTATTAGTGATATCCAGCGCAAGGGGAAACTACCGATTCTGGTTGGCGGCACCGGGCTGTACGCGCAGGCGGTGGTGGAGGGCTATAATTTAGGCGGGGCACACCCCCACACCATTAAGGGTGTGGGGGTAAAGCCGGATAAAAAGTTGCGCGCGAGTTTAGCCAAAAAATCGGTCGCTGAACTGCGTAAAATACTGAAAAAATTAGATCCGCAGTCTAAAACAAAGTTAGACAATAAACGTTATTTAATCCGCTACATTGAGATGGTAAAACAAACAAAATTGCCGCTAAAAAAATTATTAACTGCGAGCGATAGCAATTATGATTGTTTAATTTTAGGAATTAATTTGCCGCGCGCAGAAATTGTCAAACTCATTGACAAGCGCTTAATTGAGCGCATTGAAAAACAAGGTATGATTGAAGAAGTTGAAAAATTACATAAAGCAGGCGTGAGCTGGAAAAGATTGGAAAGTTTTGGTTTGGAGTATAAATTTGTCAGCCAGTATTTGCGAGGGAGAGCGGATAAAGACGAGATGATCGTTAAATTATCTATCGCCATCCATCAATTTGCCAAGCGGCAAATGACTTGGTGGCGGCGCTGGGAGCGGCAGGGGAGAGAGATAAGATGGATAGATAACTATAAAATAGCAAAAGAATTAATTAAACATTGGTTAAAAAAATCAACGGGTTCAAATATGTGAACCCGTTTGGCGCTCTCAAGAAAGGATTATTCGCATTCGTCACATGCCCGGTTGACAATTTTGCAACGGCCGTCACGTCGCATGTCTTGGATAATGTGGCGCTTGTACGTCTCCCATTTTTTTATTGCCTCGTTCCATACTCGGGAACAGGAGGGACATATGGGAAGATCGTAGATGCTAAACTCGGCGATACAACTATGTTCGGTAACTACCGCGCAGACTTGCAGTAGCGGCAATAAACCGTTCTCTCGCAGTTCTGGCGGTAGCCCGATGCCAATTTTATCATCGGCTAACAAAACTGTTTTCCTCTGTTTGGCGTTTGTCTGCACTTGTTGCCTTTGCGAGTCATTCAATCCCACCATCAATACCAGGTCTGTTTCACTTTCCTCATCTTCAGGCAGTACCAGGAAGAAGCAGCCTTTGAGAAAATAAGGCGCTTCTTGATACCCGGCGTCTCGTAATTCACCCACAACCGCTACGGAGTCCGCCCCAGGTTTATTAGTTGACATTTATATTCTCCTTCCTCAACCTGCATTTATTTATATAAAACCAGCCATTGGCTGGATTTATATCGTTTTAAAGAGCTTACAATGAACTACTTAAAAAAATACCCCTCCGTTTAGGAGAGGTATTTTTTTGAATAGCCATTCAAGGGAAAAAATAAAACAGCACGATTTTTGTTGTTTATTCTATGGTAGTGGTTTTGTTTTTTTCGGTTCATAGCTTCTGCTTCTTATTCTAAGGCATCAGCGGCTATTCTGTCAAACACAGTTTTTTTATCTAATATTAAACAAAATTTTTGATTGTGTATAAGTAGTTCAATCAGCTTTAATACCGGCCTTATTAAGTTAGCGAACCATTAATACGAACGCGCTATGCGGACTTAACACTTTCTGCAACTATACTAAAGTTACTCACTTAATATTTTTAGTAATAACTCCTGCGCTTTTTGCGGGTTGGCTTTGCCCCTGCTCGCGGCCATTACCTTGCCAACCAAAAATTGCAAAGCATTTTGTTTGCCGGCCTTATATTCAGCAACCGCTTTTTCATTGCCGGAGATAACTTTAGTAACAACACCTTTCAATTCGCTTGCGTCTTCCATTTGCGCTAATCCTTTTGCCTCCATAATGTTTGACGGGTCGCCGCCGCGCGCAAACATTTCTTTAAAGATAATTTGGGCGGCAGTGGAGTTTACTTTGTCGCCGTAAACGAGCGCGATAAACTCGCCAAAATTCTCCGGCGTTATTTTTAGTTTGGCGATGTCAGTTTTAGTGGCGTTGAAATATTTAAACAATTCAGTGCCAATCCAGTTGCCGGTGAGTTTAGCCAGTTTAGTATGCGCCGTTTTCCAGTTACATCCGTTCGCTTTCACCCAAGCGCGCAGTTCCGAAATAACTTTTTCGGCGTAATCCGCGACTGCCTTGTCTTCGGTCAGAACCGTCGCGTCATAATCGGAAAAGCCGTACTCGCGCCGA
>Ga0210057_1002834_pt1 | contig 24430 bp, 23 predicted proteins | sample CryGeyCG2114_010_2_FD_183968 | JGI IMG/M metagenome (GOLD analysis project Ga0210057, IMG submission 183968) | Groundwater microbial communities from aquifer - Crystal Geyser CG10_big_fil_rev_8/21/14_0.10 (SPAdes) (version 2) | ecosystem: Environmental > Aquatic > Deep subsurface > Groundwater ...
CCATCATTGTCAATAACAACCCTGAAGCTTCTTGTAAGGTCGCTGAAAGCACAGCTTCTGCCGTCATCAAACCTGCCCCTTACTTTTACAGTAACAGTTGCTTCCTTATCGCCTGATACTGCCGGGCTTACAAGATCAAATTCTATTTTACCTGCATCATCGCTATTCACATAGCTATCAAAATCAATGTTCCTTACTGAAACATATGAACTGTTTTCAGTAACTGTAACATCATAAACAGCGAAATCTGAGTCGCCTCTGTTTCTGATGTCAAAACTGACTTTTTCAGTGTCACTTTCGCTCATGAAAACGGTTTTTGTTGAAACACTAATATCTGAGCAGATTCCAGAGTCCTGTGAAACAACATCTATGCTGAATGTATCCTGATTAGTATTATGGTCTGTGTCTTCAACTTCCACTGTAATTGTGTTTCTTCCTGTTCTGTCTTCTCTTGGAGCTTCACAGCTTACCCATCTGTCATCTTCAATGTAACAGTATATAAGTGATGTGTTGTTCTGCTGTGTTATTCTGAAATATAATTCTGAGTCGCTATCATCATCATCGAATGCGTATTTCCACAAATCGATTATTCTGTCATTATCCTTATTGTCGCTGTTTTCATCAACCTCTGTATCAGGTATGCCACTAAGCACAGGGCTATCGCTTCCGCTGTTTCCTGTTTCATTAATTTCAACTGTAAACGGCTGTGTTATTTCACTATAACTGCATGTTCTGCCGCCTGAGAATCTCCCTTCTATGGCTGTATTTGCAGTTGCGCTTTTATCCCCTGAAACTGAGTATGCCTCTATTTCAACCTTCAGTGCATCGTTTTCTGTTGCGCCTGCACCAATGCTCGAGTCTTCTACTGAGTTATTATATATGTTGATGTAGCTGCTGCTTTCAGTTGTGTTTATTTCTGCTATTGTAAAGTTTTCAGTGCTTGTGTTCCTTACATCAAACTTTGCAATTTCCCTTGTGTTTTCATCAAGGTAAACGGTATTTGTAAGAATATCTATGTCTGAACAACTTGGTCCGACAGGCTGTGGATCAGTATTTTTGATTGTGGCTGTATAAGTTTTTACTTTAGGGTTTGGTATTCCGCATTGCTGTACCTGCCCGTTGTTTCTGAATTCGCCTGAATATTCTATTGAAACTGTTGCTGTTTCGTCATTGCTTACCTGGTCCGCGTCCAAATAAACATTTATTTCCCAGTCTTTTCCGGGTTCAATAAGGCTGTTGTAACTGCTTAATGTTGTTTTAAGTTTGCTGTTGCTTGAATAAACCCTGACGTTTGTAACGTAGAATATTTCCTGGGTTGTATTCCTGAAATATGATTTTACTAATTTATGTTCTCCCTCATTGAGTGCTGCGTCAGTTGTTATGACGTTTATTTCACTGCATGACGGGCTGTAATTGTCCTTTAATACTTGGAAAAACATTTTGTAGAAAGCTCTGCTGTCTTCCGGTTTTGCCGCATCATCTGTAACCTCTATTGTGAAGTTCCCTGAACCGTATGCGTTTGGTTTTGGTGCATCGCATGAAAGGTACTGACCCTGGATGCTGTCGTTTTCCAAATAACAATTCAAAAGATTCTGGTTATCGTATAAATGGTCAACAATTCTAAACCCTAGATTATCCAGTGTTCCTATGTAACCGCTTACATAATTGTTGCTTTTTAGGTTAACAAACCTGATTTTTGCAGGCCCGTTTTCATTAACGAAAATGTTCGGTATGTTTCCTAATTTCAATACTGGTTTTGCCTTGACATTAACTGCCATGACTCCGCAGTCTTCACCAAACCATTCATTATGTTCCTGAACCATACGCCACTTTGATGAGTATGTTCCGGGTTGCTGTGGTGCTGTAATTGTAAATGTAAATTCTTTTGCTTCGCCTGGGCTGATTATTTCATCGTAATTATCAAGGTCTGCTCTTGCAATTCCCCAGGTGTAATTATCCCTTTCATCCCATGATCCGAGCTTATAACCCCATGTTTTTGTCCAGTCAGTTTCTCCATTGTTTTCCATTGTAACTTTTGCTTGGAATGTTGTTCCTGCGTATATTTCAGTAGGTAAATTGTATGATGTACAAATAGAGTTGTTTATTCCTTCAGGTTCAGCAAACGCTACGCTGCTAAATACCAAAATCAAAACTGTTATTGTTATTGTTTTTATCAAATCCAAATTACCCACCTTCAGTTATAAAGTTACTACTATGTAGTAACAATTGCCACCTAATTATATTTAAAGCTATTGTTTTTCTGAGTTTTTTGTTTTGTAGCCTATTTTAATTCTTTTATATATTATTCATTTATTCTTTATTGTAGCATTCAAAAGATCGGATTTTGTGATAATTCCTGTTACTTTGCCTTTTTTCACTACAATTACGCCCGGATAATGGCTTAATGTTGAGGAAATAAGCTGAAACGGAGAATCCTCCCTTAGCTCAGGCATTGCCTCTTCCATAATTGCATCAACTCTGCTGTCAAGCACATTTGCAGCATCTTTGTTTTTGTTGATTTTTTCAAGGATTGTTTTTTCTGATATAGTTCCTACATTCCTGCCGTCCTCTATTACCGGCATCTGTGAAACTGAATTTTTTTCCATTAGTTTTATTGCGGACCTTATATTTGCGTCCGGCCTTACGGAAATCATTTTTGATGTCATTAATTCAGCGGCTTTTGCATCTTGCTTTTCATGAATCAATTCAAAAAAATCGAATATTTTTTTTGCATTTGTGTAAGAGGGTACTATGCTGTCTGATTCTATTTTTGCAATCAGGCTCTGACTTACCCCTGTTTCTTTTGAAAGTTCTGTTTGTGTAATTCCAAGCGTTTTTCTTTTTTTCTTTATTTCTAAAAGTTCAGGCAGCAAATTCTCCCTCCTAAATATTCTTATTTGAATATTTAACATGCCAAATTATTAATAAACTTATGTTTCCTAATTTATTCATTTACTTTTTGGAGTTGATATTTTTTGACAAGAAACTATCTTTTCAGTTCTGAATCAGTTACTGAAGGACACCCAGATAAAATGTGCGACCAGATAAGCGACGCAATTCTGGATGCAATGATTGAGGGCGATCCTAACTCAAGGGTTGCTGTTGAAACCGCCACAAAAACCGGTTTAATTTTGGTTTTTGGGGAAGTTACAACAAACACTTATGTTGATATTCAGCGTGTTGTAAGAGAAACAATAAGGGGTATTGGCTATGCTAATCCTGCTTATGGCTTTGATGCGGACGCCTGCTCTGTTTTAATTTCACTTTCTGAACAGTCATCCGATATTGCCCAGGGCGTTAATGAGGGCACAGGTCTTGATAAGGAGCAAGGCGCAGGTGACCAGGGAATGATGTTCGGTTATGCATCTAATGAAACCCCTGAGTTAATGCCTTTGCCAATAAGCCTTGCGCACAAGCTTACCTTGAAGCTTGCCGAGGTCAGGAAGAAAAAGGAAATTTCCTGGATTAGGCCTGACGGAAAAAGTCAGGTTACAATTGAGTATGTTAATGGTAGACCTGCAAGAGCAGATACAATTCTTATCAGCACGCAGCACGATGACATTCCTTATGAGCAGATAAGGAAAGATGTTATTGAAAAAGTAATCAAACCTGTTTGTTCAAAATGGATTGATGAAAATACAAAATTCCTTGTAAATCCCACCGGTAAATTTGTAATTGGTGGTCCTGTAGGCGATGCTGGCCTTACTGGCAGAAAAATAATTGTTGATACCTACGGCGGTCATGGCGCTCACGGCGGTGGGGCATTTTCAGGAAAAGATCCTTCCAAGGTTGATAGGTCTGCTGCTTACTTTGCAAGGTATGTTGCAAAGAATGTTGTTGCGGCGGGCATTGCCGATAAATGTGAAGTTCAGCTTGCATATGCAATCGGTGTTGCAAAACCTGTCTCTGTTCTTGTTGATACAAAAGGCACAGGAAAAATCGATGACGCAAAAATTGAAGCAGCTGTGAAAAAAATCTTTGATTTCAGACCTGCTTCAATAATAAAGCACCTTGATCTCAAAAGACCGATTTTCCAGAAAACCGCATCATATGGTCATTTCGGAAGAACAGGCCCTGAATTCACATGGGAAAAAACCGATAAAGTTAATGATTTGAAAAAAGAACTGGGCGTTTAAAGCCCGGTTTTATTCTATTTTTTTATTTATATTTTAGAAAATAGTCCCGCTCTTAAGGGCAAATTTATCCTAATAAGCATTATTCAGGGTTGTATTTGCGATGTTCTTCGCACGATTTTTGTGATTTTTGGAGTTTCCTTTTAAACAAATCTTGCTTTTATTTCTGAATGAAGATCTTTTTTCCGCATGATTCTGTAAGGCCACAGCAAAGCGAACTCATAAACGATATTGTAAAAGCCCTTCACGAAGGAAAAACTCTTGTTGCTAATGCTCCGACAGGCATTGGAAAAACAGCCTCAAGCATTGCGCCGGCGCTTTCATTCGCAATCCAGAATAACCTGAAGGTTTTTTTCCTCACTCCGAAAAGTTCTCAGCATGAGATTGCCATTCAGACTGTTAAAATGATGAATGAAAAATTCGGGTTGAAAATAAAAGCGATCGATCTTGTCGGCAAGGGAAAAATGTGCATTCATCCTCTTGTGTCGCATGTAGGTGCGGGTTTTTATGAGGCGTGCAATTCAGCAAAGAAAAGCGGGAAGTGCGTTTTTTACTCCAATACAAAAGGCAGTACTAAAAAGCAAAAAGCGGACGCATTGAAAAGAAAATCCGATGTGCTTACCCAGTACGGCAACAGCTATGACAAAATAAAAAATGCCTGTTTTGTAAAAGAGCTCTGTCCTTACGAAGTTACTATTGAAATGATTCGTGGCGCAAACTTGGTTATTTGTGATTATTTCCATATTTTTAATGATGAAATAAGGCAAGGTATTCTTGGGCAGGCGGGAATAACTCTCGGAGAATGCATCTTAATTGTCGATGAGGCTCACAACCTGCCAAAGCGTGTACGTGATATGCTTTCAACAACTTTAAAAGCAGAGGATTTGAAGAAAGCGCAGGATGAGGCAAAAACAATTGCTGATGAAGATGCAATGAAAGCACTTGATGAAATTATTCTTGAATTCAGTTCACTTGTAAATAATATCCCTTTTGGTGAAGCTGAGGCGGTTCTTGATCCTGATTCAATTTTGCCTTTAAGACTTCTTGCGAAAAAAAAACTTGATTTATTGGAAGATGCGGCAAGTGTTTTCATGAATAAAATAAATAAGGAAAATTCATTCCTGCTTGCAAGCGCGGTTTTTTTGCACACTTTGTGCCAGCAGAAGAAACACACTTTACACATGGTTGAGCGTCAAAAAAATTCTTTGCGCGTTTCAATCTATCCTCTTGATCCATCTGAATTAACCGCGGATGTTTTCAAAAAATCAGCCTCTGCTGTTCTGATGTCAGGAACACTAACTCCGCTTGACATGTATGCTGACATTTTAGGCATTGAAGATTTTGTTCTTAAAGAATATACTTCTCCTTTTCCAAAAGAGAACTGCCTGAATCTTTTTGTTGACCGCACAACAACTAAATACACTGAAAGGAATTCTGCTCAGTATGATGAAATAGCCTCAATAATAACCATGACAACCGCCATTGTCCCTGGAAATTCAATTGTTTTTTTTCCTTCTTTTGAAATTTTAAAAGTAATTGAACCAAGGCTTGGCATTGGCAGAAAGGTTCTTATTCAGGAAAAACTCATGTCGCAGGAAAAGAAAAGCAGGCTTGTAAGTGATTTCAAGGCTTTAGGTAGAGGCTTTGGCGGTGTTCTTCTTGCAGTTTCAGGCGGCAGTATTGCGGAAGGCGTTGATTTCCCAGGTGAAAACCTTCGTTGTGCAATCATTGTGGGAATTCCTTTTGCAAAGGTTTCTTTCCAGTCAAAGGCATTGATTGATTTTTATGAAAAAAAATTCCATAAAGGGTGGGATTATGCTTATAATGCTCCCGCAATTAACCGTGCGGTTCAGGCGGCAGGCCGTGTAATAAGAACTGAAAGTGATAGAGGTGTTTGTATTTTTTTGGATAAACGATTTTCAGAGCCAATGTACAAAAAGTTTTTCCCAAAAAATTTTTCAGCAATAACCACAGGTTCGCCTGAAGAACTCGTGAAAAAATTCAAATTCTAATTCAATTCGCTTTGTAATTTTCTTTTTTTTTTAGAGCGGTATTTTTTGCTTGCCGCGCATTTTCATTATCTGTGAAAGTGCCCTGAGCAGTAACACAGCCAGGCCTAGTATAAGCACTATTTGTCCGGTAAGCCTTCCGAAAAATACGCCGTTTTCAAGCACAAGCACATGCAATAACACGAATACAAATGCAATGTATCCTGTTCTCTGTAAATTTTTCCAGTTTTCATAACCCAATGTTGTTACCCACTTGTTTGTGGATGTAAGTGCCATTAAAGTAAATATCATGAATGCAACTGCGGCAAATCCTATGGCTGCAATCTCCGACATGCCCGCTTCTTCTGTGCTTTCAAGCATTACAACAAAAACAATAAGCGTGTGCAATCCAGCCAGACCAAAGCCAATTAATCCAAATGGTTTCCTGTACATGTCCCATGAACTTAACCTTGGAATGAAGTTCACTATTGGACCTATTATGAATGCTATTGCGATTATTATGGTTGCACCGAAAGCAACAACTGCATTAATAAAATTTGGGCTCACAGGTCTCCCGCTGTGTATGAAATAGTACCATGAAAGCAAAAGCAACACAATTGCCGAAATCACATATGCTATTTTGTACTTCATGTTTTGAAGTATAGTTTAAGTAATATAAATTGCTTTTGTCTGCCTTTTATGCACCTGTTTTTTATGTTTTTCAGTGCTTTTTTTTCTTTAGTATGAGACACGAACTTGAAAACTTCATAAAAACAAACCGTTTGAAAGCTGTTGTTTTTGAATGCGAGGGTGAGGTGCATTCCGCCGCAAAGGCAGCAGCCCAATTGAAAGGAAATTCAATGTCTGTTGCCAAATCCATTGTTCTCATTGATTCTGCAAAAGAGCCATTGCTTGTGATTCTTCTCGGTTCTGATAAGATTTCCTTTGCAAAGGTTAAGGTTCTTTTAGGTGTTTCAGATGTGCGCCTTGCTTTTCCTGAAGAAGTTAAAGAAATAACCGGTTATGAAATAGGCGGAGTTCCTCCGATTTCAATTTATGGGGTAAGGGTTATTGTTGATTCTTCTGTTGCGGATAAGAAAGAGGTTGTTTGTGGTGGTGGCGATCCGCAGCATCTGATGCGCATTACAGTAAAAGAAATTATTGAAAATATTGAAGATCCCTTAATTGCGGACGTGAAAAAATAATGGTTTCCAAAGTTGTTGTAAAAAACAAGCCACTTTACTATGCAGTTGCAGCAATCACTCTTGATGGTTACATTGCAAGAAAACCAGGGCAAAATAGTACCCAATGGACAAGCAAAGAGGATTATTCTCATTTGAAAAAAATGGAGGCGCATGCCGATATTCTTTTGCTTGCACGGACAACATTTGAGTTTGCAAAAAAAGGGCTGTCAAAATACAATTGCATAGTGCTTACAAGCAAAGCTAAAAAAGGTATCGAGCAAAAATCTGATTCTGTAATTTATCTGAATCCTTCAAAAAAATCCCTTGCTGAATACATTGCTGAAAAAGGTTACAAAAAAATCTGTGTTCTTGGTGGCAGAGGGGCATATGATTACTGCCTGCAGCACAACACCCTAGATGAATTATACATAACTATTGAGCCTGTGTTGTTCGGAAAGGGTATTGGAATGTTCTCTAGGGAAATAAAATTAAAAAAATTCTCTCTTGTTTCCTCAAAAAAACTGAACAAGAAAGGTTCGTTGCTTTTGCATTATAAAAAATCAGACTGATTTCAGTACATTAAAGAATTTTTAATGACTTTCCTGCTCAAGCTTCGCTTTAATTGTTTTGAGTGAAATGAATTGTTCTCTTTCCATTTCTTCAAGGCGCAGAACAATGTATTTTGCTGTTGCATTCAGTTTCGGAATCATAATGTAATCAAGTGCATTAACTCTTCTCTTGGTTTTTTCAATTTCCTTGATTAATCTTTTCAATGCATTTTCTGTTTCAGCGAGTTTGATTATTATTTCAAGTGATTTCTCAAATGACTCTGCTGCTTCATCAATTTTTGCTGAGCTCTCTTGAATTCCATAGCCTCTTTCAGATAATTTTTTGGAAACATATTCTCCTTTAATGGATGGAATCTGGACGCCCATTACGTTTTTGGATTCAACTTCCACATCGGGCGCCCTGTTCACTTCATTTGAAATGTTTTCAACCTCGAGAATTCCGTGGTATGCTTGTGCAACAGCAAGTGCATTGAAGGCACTTTTCATGCTGTTATTAAGGTCATTCCTCAGGTCCTTGGCTTCCTTCATTATTTTGAAGAACTCAAGTACAAGCACATCTCTTTTTTGCTTGAGGAGCTTGTGTCCGTTTTGGGCGAGTTTTATTTTCTGTCTTGTCTCTATGAGTTCGAGCCTCGTGGTTTTTACATCTTCAGCCATTTTGTTTCACTTTTATTTTTTTTTTTTACATTTTCATTTAATTTTTTTTTGTTTTTTATTTCCTGAATTTTTTCCCGTATTTTTCAAGGTGTTCAATTTTTACCCTTTTGAGTTCTGTTTCAGGCAGCATTGCCATGAGTTCCCAGCCCACGTCAAGTGTCTGTTCAATTGTCCTGTTTTCCTCATGTCCTTGTTTGATGAATTTTTCTTCAAATGCATCAGCAAATTTGAGGTAGTTTCTGTCAATTTCGCTTAATGCTTCTTCACCAACAACTGCACTAAGACTTCTCAAATCTCTTCCTTGTGCGTATGCCGCATAGAGCTGGTCTGCAACTCCCCTGTGGTCTTCTCTTGTTTTCCCGTTTCCTATTCCAAGATTCATTAACCTTGAGAGGCATGGAAGAACATCTATTGGCGGGAAAATTCCTTTTCTATGGAGTTCCCTTCCAACAACAATCTGTCCTTCTGTAATGTAACCTGTCAAATCAGGGATTGGGTGTGTAATGTCATCTGATGGCATTGATAGAATAGCAATCTGTGTTACAGATCCTTTCTTGCCATTTATTACTCCTGCCCTTTCGTAGATTGTTGAGAGGTCTGTGTACATGTATCCTGGATAGCCCCTTCTTCCAGGAACTTCTTTTCTTGCTCCTGCAATTTCCCTTAGTGATTCGCAGTAGTTTGTCATGTCCGTTATTATAACAAGGACCTGCATATCCTTCTCAAATGCAAGGTACTCAGCTGTTGTTAACGCCATTCTTGGTGTTATTAACCTTTCAACTGATGGATCGTCCGCGAGATTCAAAAAGAGCACACTTCTTTCCAATGCACCGGTTCTTTCAAAGTCTTTCATGAAGAAGTTTGCCTCTTCGTGTGTTATTCCAACAGCGGCGAACACAACAGCAAAGTTTTCATTATTTCCGCGAACAGTTGCCTGTCTTGCAATCTGCACTGCAAGGTCATTGTGCGGCAAACCGGATCCTGAAAAGATTGGCAATTTTTGTCCTTTGACAAGTGTGTTAAGTCCATCTATTGTTGAGATTCCTGTTTGTATGAAATCCGATGGTTTTTCCCTTGCTTTTGGGTTTATTGCGGCTCCGCTGATGTCAATTTTATTGTCTGCAACTATAGGCGGGCCGTTATCTCTTGGTTCTCCAAGACCATTAAAGACTCTTCCGAGCATGTCCTCTGAAACAGCGAGTTTCATTGTTTCGCCAAGGAATTTTACTTTTGTTTTTTGTACGTCAATTCCTGTTGTGGAACCGAATACCTGAACAACTGCTTTTCCTTTTGATGTTTCAAGCACCTGTCCTTTTCTTTTTTCTCCGTTAGGGAGTTTTATTTCAACTATTTCGTTGTATCCAACATCATTTACCTTATCAACGAAGATAAGTGGTCCTTCAACATTTGTAACTGTCTGGTATTCTTTCAACATTTCAAATCACCTGCCTGCCTCTTTAACTAACTTTTCAAATTGCGAATCAATGTCAGCACTTATTCCGTCTGATTTTTTCTCAAAGTCCTTTTCAGGAACCTCTTTCATCCTTGCGATGTCTTCCCTTACCTTGAGTTTCTTTATTTCTTTCAATTGCACTCCAAGGTCGAGTGTATCCTCTGCCTTTTTGTGGTATCTAAGAATTGTCCTAAGCATCCTGTATTGTTTTTTCAACGAAGATGCTGCGTCAATATCCGAAAAAGCGGATTGCTGTAAAAAGTCTTCCCTCAGCATCCTTGAAACATCCAATAATGCTTGTTCTTTTTCCGGAAGCGCATCTGGTCCGACAAGTTGCACGATTTCCTGCAATTCTGCTTCTTTTTGTAGAATTGCCATTGCGCTTGCCCTGTTCTTTGACCATTCTCCGCCAACAGTGTTGTCAAATGTTCCGTCAAGTGTGCTTGAGTAAAGGCTGTAACTTTTTAACCAGTTGATTGCCGGAAAATGTCTTCTCTGTGCGAGCTTTGCATCAAGTGCCCAGAAAACCTTTGTAACTCTAAGAGTATTCTGTGAAACAGGTTCTGAGATGTCTCCGCCTGGAGGACTTACAGCTCCGATTGCTGAAACCGAGCCAATTCTTTCAGGAGCCCCTACACAAACAATTCTTCCTGCCCTTTCATAGAACTCAGCAAGTCTCCTTGAGAGATATGTAGGGTAACCTTCTTCACCTGGCATTTCTTCCAAACGCCCTGAAATTTCCCTCATTGCTTCTGCCCATCTTGAGGTGGAATCGGCCATCAATGCAACATCGTAACCCATGTCCCGGAAATATTCGGCAATGGTCATTCCTGTGTAGATTGACGCTTCCCTTGCTGCAACCGGCATATTAGATGTATTTGCAATAAGCACGGTTCTCTGCATCATTGGTTTCTTTGATTTAGGGTCAATAAGTTCTGGGAATTCTTTCAGAACCTCAGTCATTTCATTTCCCCTTTCTCCGCATCCAATGTAAACAATTATTTGTGCGTCACTCCATTTTGCAAGGCTTTGCTGTGTAACCGTTTTTCCTGATCCGAAAGGACCTGGGATTGCCGCGGCTCCGCCTTTTGCTATTGGGAAGAACGTATCAAGGATTCTTTGACCAGTAACAAGTGGTGTGTTTGGCACAAGTTTTTCAGAGTTAGGTCTTGGTTTTCTTACTTCCCACTTCTGCATTAACTGCACTTCAAATTTCTTTTTTCCATCGCTTATTTTTGCGACAGTTTCCTCAATTGTAAATTTTCCTTTTTTGATTTCCGTGATTTCTCCTGACATTCCGTAAGGCACCATTATTTTGTGCATGATGATTTCTGTTTCCTGCACTTCTCCAATAATGTCTCCTTGTTCTACCTTATCCCCTTTCTTAACAATTGGTGTGAATTCCCATTTTTTGTCTCTTGGGAGGGCGTCTGCAACAACTCCTCTTGAGATGAAGTTGCCACTTTTTGCGAGGATGGCTTCAAGGGGTCTTTGTATTCCATCATAAATTGATTCAAGTAATCCTGGGCCTAATTCCACTGAAAGCGGAAGCTCGGTATTCATTACTGTTTCTCCAGGTACCAGGCCTGATGTGTCCTCATAAACCTGTATTGTTGCCTTGTCATTATCAAGTTTGATTATTTCTCCAATTAGTTTTTCCTTTCCGACCTTTACAACGTCGTACATTTTTGCCCCTGTCATTTTTTCAGCTATGACAACCGGCCCTGAAATTTTCAATAGTTCTCCCATTTTTAATTCACCCCTTTGTTAAATGTCATTTCATCACATCGAATCCAAGTGCCTTTTTTATCATGTTGTTAAGCGAATCTTCCTGCTGAATCGCGCCTTCTTTATCAGGCACGGCAATCACAACCGGTTTTGCTATTCTGTCGATTTTTTTCTTCAGAATCCAGTTGAGTTTTTCCAGCAGTCTTTCGTTAACAATCATAATTCCAACTTTTTCATTCGACAAGAGAGCCTCTATCTTTGCTTCTGCTTGCTCTATTTCCACAGGATAAACATCCTCTATGCCTGCGAGTTTAAACCCGGTGCATGTTGGTCCATCCCCAATAACAATTATTCTTTGTTTTGCATCCATTTTTTCACCTTAGTAAGCCTCGATAATCATTTCCTGCAATTCTTCTTTCGGCAGGTTGAATTCTTTTGCCCTGATTATTTTTCTTATGTTGTCAATTTCAATTTCTTTAAGTATCAAAAAACCAACTATTGTGCCTATGGATAAAATGCTTGACCTGAGCACGTGCAGACCTTTTTTTGCAATATTTTTTTCAAGTTCAATTTCAAGGGGTATTAAGCTTCCTGTTTTTTTGTATTCTTCAATTGCCTTTCCAAGGTTTATTTCTGCTTTACAAATTTTTTCAACTTCCTCAACAGTCTTTGCCTTTATTGCTTTTTCAAGGTGCTCTTTTTTTATGTTTCCTTCATTCGCTATAAGTGTTCTTCTTTCCTCCTCTCCTATTCCTGATTTTATGCTTCTGCAAATATTTGAAATGTTCTTTGCATCTGTTTGTGCTTTGAACATTGTAACAATAAATCTTTCATCTCCGAATGAATTTTTTGCGATTTGAGGCAGTTCCTTGTAATACCTGTTGTCAAGTGGTGCAAGCAATCCTGTTATCTGTTTGTCTTTCTGGTATTGTTTGTAATTTTTTTCAAGCAATTCACCATACTTTGTCGAATCAAGTGCCCTAACCGCCTCTTCCATACTTTTTGCCGCAAGGCATTTGTTGAGCGTTGTTGATTTCATAGCTGTCGGGTCTATTATGAACTGGTCTATTTTTTCCTTGGGTTGCCCAAGGTGCTTGCTTGTGAGTATTGTTTTGATATTGTTAATATCATATTTTTCGAATAATTGTGCTATTTTTTCCCTGAATTTTTCAGGACTCATTTTCACTATTTTTTTGAGTGTCCTTGAGAAATTTTTTGTTGTTGCAAGTTCTATTTGATCTGCAAGCGTATTTTCTTTTAGCGCGCTTGAGACAAGATCTTGCCTATAATCTGTTTTTTCAAGGATGGAGTACACTTCCTGAACATTCCTGGCTTCTATCATTGCCTTGAATTCCTTTTCCTGTAACAGGCCCTTTTTCATTGCCTTTACCCTTGCGTTCGCGTATCCAAATGTAAGCGATCTTGCCGCGAGAGTATTTTCCAGTATAGGTATCACTTCATGCCTCCCTTTTCCGTGAAAATTTCCAAATAAATAATTCTCGTGAGTTCCTCTTTTTTGTTTTCAAAGATTGCCTCAAATGAATTATCTATGCTGACTTTTTTGTCCTTGCTTGTTATTATCGCGCCGCCTGCAATGGATTCCGCTTTTGATGTAACATTCTTGCTTGCTTTTTTTGCGAGTTTTGCGTCCTTTGCGTTCACCGAAACAGTGCACGTGCCTATTTCTTTTTCGCCTTGCTTAATGAGTTCTTTTAGGAACTTTTCATAGCTCTTGCTTTTCGGCAGTTCTTCAAATTCTTTTTTTATTTTCTCAAGCATTTTTTCAACCGCTTTGTTTCTTGCGTCACTGTAAACTCTTTTTGCCTTGAGTTTTGCCGCGCTTAATCTTTCCTTTTTTTCAAGGGAAAGCGTTTCTGATGCTTTTTTCTTTGCATCATCCTTGATTTTTTTTGCGGTTTCTTTTGCCTTTGCTGTTATTGCAGTGGCTTCTTTTTCTGCTTGGGAAAGAATTTTCCTCTCTTCTGCCTTTGCCTCGCTAAGTAGGCTATTTTTCAAGTCTTCTATATTGCTCATTGAATCAGTCTCCTTTCTGAAAAAAGTTTTTTCGGAGCAGTATTTATGCTCCGCTGATGTTCAATGCGAGCAATAATGCAACAACGAATCCGAAGATAACGATTGTTTCTGGAATTGCAATCCAAATGATGAGCTTTCCTGCCTGCTCTGGTTTCTCAGCGATGACTCCCATTGCTGCTGAACCTATTGCGGACTGTGCCCATCCTGTTCCGAGTGCTCCTCCAACAATTGCTATTGATGCAGCAATTGCGAATGCTCCTGTACCTTCTAGTAAAACCATTGTTTTACACCTCCAATTTTATTCTCTGCTGAATTTTCTTTCAAATTTGAAGGGTGCGAATTCTTTTCCGCCTCCTTCATGAAATTTAGAGTAGAACTCAACAAAGTTGAGCCTTGCTCCCTGTATTAATGCTTCGAACATTGCAAGGAACGCGTTGAACACGTGCCCTCCAACATACAAAGGCAAGAGTAATATGACCAAGAGGCCTTTGTCAAGACTTGGGAAAGCCAAATCATTCAGAATCATTGCAATAACAACACCCACAAGACCCACCGCAAGTATCCTTGCAAATGACAAGATGTTTCCTAAAACACTCGGGATTTCAATTAAGCCTATCATGCCCTCCACGATAATTACAGGAATAATCGAAATCACCATTAGTATGCCTGCAGGTAAAAGGAATTCTTCTGGGAAAACCTGGAACATCATTGTGCTTACCACTATTGTTCCAAATGCAACTATTCCAAACCACCCAAGTTTTGCTATTGCGTGCTTTGTGTTTCCGTGTCTCATTGCGTTCATGAATCCAAGCAGGAAACCTATTGCCATTGTCACTATGCCCATTATTATTGTGACTGGTAAAAGCAGTTCAATGTAATGTAACCTTTCAAGTCCGTGATAGAGGTAAAATCCGTGTATGCCTATAATTTCAAAGAGGTGCTCGTTTGAAAGCCCTGCAAATTCATCGAAGATTAATCCAAAAATTATTGTTGGTATTGCACTCCACATCCAGATCTGCGCAACAGGATTGAGAAGATTATCTTTGTCCACTTTTGAAAGAATAAATTTTGCTATAAGGAATGAAATTATTCCGTAAACGAAATCTCCTACAATCATTCCGTAAAAAATCGGGAAAAATACAAGGAAAATAAGTGTTGTATCAAGTTCGTTGCTTTTTGGTATTGAAACAAACTTTGTCATGAATTCAAAAGGCTTTACGATAATTGAATGCTCAAGAAGTGTTGGTGTTTCTTCATGGCTTTTTTCAAGTGTTTCCGAGGAAATCTTTTTCAAATATATTTTTTTGCCGAAATCAGCTTTTACGTGTTTTTCAAATGCACTGAAATTCTTTTCGGGTAAATATGCCTCAAGCATGAATGAGTGTCCTGTTCCAACAAATTTTTCAGGTGTTGAACCTTTTTCAGATTCTATTTTCAGATGCTCTGAGAGTGCAATCAATGCAGGGTAATTTTCCTTTGAAATTTTTTCAAGTTCTTTTGCGTTTGTTTCCTTGTCCTTTTCAAGTGCCTTGATTTCTTTTTCAATTTTCTGCATTTGCGCTGTTGGTTTGTCCTTAATGTTTGGTATATTCAGCCTGTCAAATCCTTCTCTGAATATTCCCGAATAATCTTTTCCTTTTTCAAACATTGCAAGGTAAACTGTTTTGCCGTTATGTGTGGTTCTTTCAGTATAACTTAATGCGCTTTTTTTCAGGTAAGTTTCAAAATATTTTTTCTTTTCAGTTGGTGCAATTCCAGCTATTACTTCAACAGATCCTGATGCAAGTTCGCTGAAATCCATGTTGAATTTTGAGAACATCGAAATTTTTGTATAATCCTCTTTAAGAATTTCCATTTTATTTGATGCTTCATCCATTTTTCCTTGAACTGTTTCGATTTTTTCTTCTATTTGTTTCAATTTTGCTTGACTCAATGTTTGTTTGAGTTCAGCTACAAATATTTTTTTCCCGGTATCCGATTTTGTCATATTGCTAATCAAAGCCTCAACTTTAAGGAGCTTTTCAACAGTATTATCATAATCTTCAAGCTGGCCCGCATTGGATGTTTCTTTTGCGCTTATTTCTTTTATCTCAACTCCGCCGTATTTTTCCAGCGAGTCCACTGTTTTCCTAAGGTTGCTTTTCAGACCGAATAGCCTTGCTTTGCACATTTTTGTTGGCCAGAACATTTTGTTTCACTCAGTTAATTCCTTAATGCATTTTGCAATCAATGCTTTTCCTGCTTTTTTTCCCGCAACTGTTTCAGCATCTTTCATTGCTTTTGCAATTATTTTTTCTTCTTCTTTTGAAATATCATCCTTGCCTTTTTTGAGTTCAGCTTCCTCTGCCTTATCTGCTTCGTCCCTTGCAACTGAGAGAATTTCCTTTGAGTCAGCGTGTGCTTTTGAAATGATTTTTTCAGCCTGCTTATTTGCATTTACAATTATTTTTTCCTTTTCAATTTCTGTTTTTTTAACTTCGTTAAGTTCGTTCAGAAAATCTTTTTCTTCCATTACGTGCCACCTGCCTTTTTAAGTTTAAATTTTTTGAAATCTTGTGGAGTTAACATTGTTCTGAGTATTGTTCCTGCCATTTTGTGCAAAGAAACAAATATCATAAGCAATAATCCAAGGAGAACCACAAGTCCCTGTGTCATGGTAATGCTTCCAAGTCTTGTTCCAAGTACAACGAGGAAAATTGCCATCAAGAAAAATGGGAATGCGAAAAGAAGTACGAATGCGTATGAGAATTTTTTAAGTCCAGTTCTGGTAGCTGTGGGTAATGAATCAAATTCCTTTTGGAAATTTTTTGCCTGTTCTTTTTGTGTTAATTCCATTTAATATCCGCCGCTAAAAAAATTTGTCAAACCGTATTTTAATTTCATTAAAGTAAGTTTAAAAAAGGTTTCTTGGCCATTTCAAGGCTATTTAAGCGTAATTTGTTCATGTACTTTGCATAATTATTTGAACGAATTTGAGGTGGCCGTAAGCGCATCCACAAACGTATCAATTTCTTCAAGGGTATTATATAAATAAAAGCTTGCTCTAGCCAGTCCTTTTGGATTTATGCTACTGACCATGGGCTCTGCGCAATGCAATCCTGTCCTGATAGCTACCTTGCTTACCTCATCAACCACAACTCCCAAATCAACTGCGTCAATGCCGTCGATTCCAAATAATACAATCCCGGTCTGTTTTTCTGCATTGTTTGGGCAATAGGTTTTCAAGTCTTTAATTTCACCCATTTTTTTCAAAGCGTATTTCACAAGCTGCATTTCATGTTCTCTTACTTTTCCAATGCCGATTTTTGAAAGATATTTTGCAGCAGCTGCAAATCCCATTGCCTCTGCAATTGGCTTTGTTCCTGCCTCGAATTTCTCAGGTCCTTTTACCCAATCGGATTTTTCAATGGTAACTTTGCTGATTATTCCGCCGCCGTAATTATAGGGTTCCATTTTGTCAATGTGCTCTTCCTTAATGTAAAGTCCGCCTATACCTGTTGGTCCAAGCATTTTGTGTGCTGAAAAAGCCATGAAATCTGCACCAATTTTTTTTGAATTAATTTCAATGCCAGGCGTTGATTGTGCAACATCAATCAAACAAAGCGCACCATTATCATGCGCAATTTTTGAAATTTTTTCTACAGGTAGTATTGTCGCAACAGTATTTGATGCATGTGCCATTGCAATCATTTTGGTTTTCCGCGTAATTTTTTCTTCTAAATCATTCATATTAAGTGTAAAATCATCGTTAAGGTTAACCACTTTTAATTTTGCCCCAGTTCTTTTGCATACCTGCTGCCAAGGAATCAGATTCGCATGATGTTCAAGAATGCTGATTACAATTTCATCCCCGTCCTTAAATTTCCCCGCTCTTTCAAGAGATTCAGCAACCACATTTATGCTTTCTGTTGCATTCTTTGTAAACACAAGCTCCCCTGGTTTTGCCTTAATGAATTTTGCAACTTCTTCCCTTGACTTTTCAACTTCATATCCTGCGCGTTGCGCAAGCCTATGCGAGCCCCTTCCTGAATTTGCGCTTACTTCAGAATAATACCTGCTTACCTCATCAATGACCTGCTGTGGTTTCAGCGATGTTGCAGCATTGTCAAAATAAATTAAGCCAGGGTGCTTTTTCAAAAGTGGAAAATCTTCTCTTATTTTTTCAGAAATCATTTTTCCAACTCCTTCAATTCAGCATCAATTACCTTGGAAAATTCTTCAAGTGATCCTGGAGATACAAGAACTTTTCCGTTTATGAAAAATGTAGGCGTTCCGTAGATTCCCGCACCAATATTTTCCTGTTTTTGTGCTTCAATGTATGGTTGGTGTTTTCTTGTGTCAACACATTGATTGAATTCAGTTTCATTCAAACTAAGATTTTTTGCAAATTCTTTGTAAAGAACTGTAAGATCCTCTGTTGTTTCCTGTTGTGTGCACTCTAGTTGTCTTTCAAAAAGAACTTCCTTGTATTCCCAGAATTTTCCCTGGTCTCTTGCACATTCAGCTGCTTCAGCCGCCTCAAATGAATACTTGTGTGCAGGAAGCGGGAAATATTTGAATGAAAATTCCACTTTGTCGCCGTACTTTTCAAGCATTTCCGCTACAATTGGTTCCCTTGATTTTGTGAACGGACAAGTAAAGCAACCCACTTCAATTATTCTTATTGGCGCACCTTCAGAACCTATTGTAGGTAATCCTTCTCCTGAAACCATTTTCACTTGTTCAGGCGTAGGTGGGAAAAGCCATGAAAGCAGGTTGCTGTTGGTGTAGCTTTCAGGATTCAGCAGGCAGAGTTCCGTGCTTGTCGGCCCGTTGCAGTTTCCATATGCAAAGAAATTGAATAAGCTTATTATTGTGATAATTGTGCTTACCACAAAAATTATTGTAAGAATTAACGAAATTGTTTCAAAGTGCTTATGGATGAATTGCCCCAAACCCTTATGGTGCTTCATGAATTTCATTGAAACAATTGTCTTGAGGCGCTGGTCAAGGCCTGTGTTGCATGGTCTCAAAGTCATTTTTCTGAAAACACAATCCATTGCTTCTTTTGCAAGCGGCCTGTGGGTAGCTGAAAAAATGCCAAGGAAACCAAATACAATAAGTGCTATAATGCATACAACCATTTTCAATCCTCTTAAATGTTTAATATATAAATAATATAAAGAAATATAAATATGCCTAAAAAGTTAGGTGCTCTAATAATCAGTGGTGTTCATTTGCTTGGGAAAATAAGACCATTCACAAAACGCTTTACGCGTATAATTGCAAAACCGATTGCCGCTACTGGAATAAACCCTAATATGTTTTCTTTTCTTGGTGTAATTCTTGCTCTTGTTGCGGCATATTTTATTGTTCAGAAACAGTTCCCTGAATCTTTTATTTTTGCTGTGCTTGCTGTTTCAATTGATTTGTTTGATGGTGCTGTTGCACAGTTGCAGGGAAAAAAATCTTTGTTTGGAAATTATTTTGAAACAATGATTGACAAAATTGTTGAAATAATTCTTTTCATTGCAGCTTCATTTATTCATCCAATTGCTGCAATATGTGCACTTGGTTTCTCAATGCTTGCCGCTTACGCAAAGCCACGCGTTGCACTTGTCATAATTACTGATAATCGTGATTGGCCTGCAATTGGCGAGCATTCTGAACGCATGCTGATTTTCATTTTTGGTTTATTGCTTCTTAATTTCACTCCATTTATTTTCGGTTACTCTGTACTGGAACTTTCTCTTTGGGCAATCGCAATAATCTCATTCGTTGGTGCAATCCAGAGAATCTTTTATGCAAAAAAGCTGATTGCTGAAGCAGAGCAAAATGGAACAGTATTGCCTTATCTAAAAAAATGAGTTTTGAGGTTTATTTTACTTTTACCCAAAAAGCGATGCAATAAGCGGCACAGCCACTATTGTTCCTAATGTTGAACCCACATTCGCAAGCGCTACAACAAGAAGTATTTTAGTAACCTGATTTTTAGTAAAATCTCCAAATGAATTCAGATTTTGCAGTCCTTCAAAATCTTTTACCTTTGGGTTGTTGACTTTTGCTTCAACGTAACCAGCAACCCATCCTGCAGCAATGAATGGGTGTAGTGATGTCAATGGTGCTGCGACAAAAGCCGCAAGAATTGAAAGAATATGTCCTCTTGCAATTAGAACACCCAGTGCTGATAAAATTCCGTTTGCAAGGAACCAGTATAGAACTGCTGTTAATGTGACATCCGTTCCTTTTGTGAAGAATAAAAATCCAAGTACAACAAAAAATAATGCCGGAATCACATAACTGAGTATTTTCAGATAGTTCCTTCCTTTCGGCACTGTTGAAATTTCACTTACATCAATTTCTTTTCCAAGCAGTTTTTTTATTCCTTCAACATGTCCTGCTCCGACAACTGCAAGCACTTTTTTTCCTGGGCTTTTTGTAATGCTGTTTGCAATGTATAAATCCCTTTCATCAACAAGCACGGATTTCACTGATGGCATTTCTTTTCCAAGTTGTTGCATAAGCTCATTCATCATATCCTTTTCTTTGAGTTTTTCAATTCTCTCTTTAGTAATTTTTGTTTCTTCGCTGTTTGAAAAGAACCCGCTTACAAGTGATGCAAGCAGTGAGAATTTTTCCCTTATGCTCATTTTTTGCATTGCTCTTTTCAGAGTTACATTAACATCCCTATCTAGCAGTATTATTGGTAGTTTTTTTTCTTCAGCAATTTTTACTGCTTCAATCATTTCCATTCCGGGTTTTGCACCGATTTTGCTTCCAAGAGACCTTTGCATGTTCGATAGCAATAAAGTAAGGAGAAATAGGTATGTCTGCCCGTTTGAAATTACCTTGCTTATATTGGTGTTATTCCACCTGTTGCCTTGCTTGAGCTGCCTCATTCTGTTAATATCAAGTTCAACACCCACAATATCAGGTTTTTCATTTTCAATCGCATCCTTTACATCATTCACACTTTGTTCTGAAATGTGTGCCGTGCCTACAAGAATTATCTCTTTATCTCCTAGGTGGATTTTTTCAACTGCCATGTGAACATTAGATATATTTTGTTTATAAAATCGCTGTTCTCCCAATCCGGTTACAGCAACATTTATTAATGGGGTTGAATTTTCTTTTATTCATGAAAAAGTTTACTCTGTTTTTGATTTCAATATTGCTTTTGGCAGGATTTGTTTCTGCAGGTTATGAAGGTCCAAGTACTGTGCCTGAAGGTGCTTCATGGGTTTTCAGTTTTAATGTTTCTTCAGGAACAGAGTATACTGTTACTCTCGGCGGAAATGAAATTGTAAAGGTTTTTTCATCCGGTGCAGTTGTTCCACTTTCAAAAGATGTTATAGGTTCCTCTGTTTTTGGCGGCGACCTTGTTGTTCATCACGCTGGCCTTTCTGAAGGTACTTACACTGTTTCAATTAACGGTTCCGATTCGAAGGAAATTACTGTTGTTCCGCTTGTGAATGAATCCGAGATTCTTTCAAGTGTAAATTCCAAGGTTGATTCAAAACTTTCCGAGCTGGATGGTTTTGAACAATCTCTGAAAAATCTTGAGGTTGATGGCAAGGAATTTTTCAGACGAATTAATGAAAACACTGATAACCTTTCCTCTTTCAATTCACAAATCGATTCGGTTCAGTCTGATCTTTCAACCGTTAAATCGGATGTCGCTTCTCTTGATTCAAGGGTAAATGAAACTCTGAATACTAAAACAGCTTCCCTTGAAGAAAGGCTAAGTGTTATTGAGGGAATTGAGAATGAAAGACAGGCTGCAAAGCTTGCTGAAGAGGAAGCTAAAAAGATTTCTCCTGTAACTGGTTTTGTAACTGCTGCTCAGGGTCTTGCATTGCCTATTGGCGCTGTTCTTGTGGTGGCTCTTGTTGTTGTTCTTGCCTTTATTGTGAAGAGCAAATTGCCTGAGTTCACTGAAGGTATTTATGGCCCTGAAAAGGATGAGCATAATCTTCCTGTAAGCTACAAGGATGAAGCAATTGCTGATGAAATAGTTTCAGGCGGCAAATGGAAATTCCCTGAAAGGGACTGAATTTTCATTTTCTTATAATGATCGGAAAAAAATCTTCACCTAAGCCAAAATCCAGTACTGGAAAAAAAGTTCTTGTTGCGGGATTGGCTGTTGCAATTTCTGTTGCTTCAATCGCAGGATTAAAGAGCTGTACTTCCGCATCCAAAGCATTTTCCAAAAATCTTTCCGCCCCATTTTCCATGCAAAAAACTTCTGTTCTTGGCCCTAACCAGATGGCACATTCAATTCTTTTGCGTTCTGTGGGAATCAAACCAACCGCCAAAGAGCGAAGTGAGGCTATCGGCATTTTGTTTTCCCATGGCTATCAGATTAATCCTGTTACAATTAATGAGTGTGTCGGGTTTTTGCGCATGGAAAGAAGCAAAAAGTATTTTTAAAAGAAATTAATTCGGTTTTCACTTTTTATTTTTTTCAATGGCAGCTTTCACCAACCCAAAATAAATTGCGTTTGGTTTAAGCGGCCTTGATGTGAATTCCGCATGGTACTGAGTTCCAACAAAGAAAGGATGATCCTTTAATTCCAGTATCTGCATTATTCTTTTTTCAGGTGCCTTTCCTGAGAATATCATTCCGTGTTTTTCAAGTACTTCAATAAATTTTGTATTGACATTGAACCTGTGTCTGAATCTTTCTCTTACATGGTCTTTGCCATAAAGCTCGTGTGCTTTTGTTCCTTTTTTAACTTCAATATCAAACCCACCTAGCCTTAAAGTGCCGCCAAGTCCTTCAACTTCTTCCTGTTCTGGAAGTATGCATATAACATTATTTTCTGGGTCTTTTTTCACTTCTTCAGTTGATGCTTCTTTTATTCCGCATACATTTCTTGCAAATTCAACAACCGCCATCTGGAAACCATAACAAATTCCAAGGAATGGAACATTATTTTTTCTTGCATATTCAACAACCTTAATTTTTCCTTCTATGCCTCTAGTGCCGAAACCACCAGGAACAATTATTCCATCAATGCCCTTCATTTCTTCGGCTGTATTTGCTTTTCCTGTTTCAATTGATGTTGCTTCAATCCACTTCACATTAACTTTAACTTTAAGCATTGAAGCACAATGCTCAAGTGCCTTCACAATGCTGATATAAGTGTCGCTTGTTCCGGTGTATTTTCCTGCAATGCCGATTGTAATTTCCTTATCGTACTTTGCGCAATTTTTTCTTGTCCACTCATCAAGTGTTTTATCGCCGTTCCTTTTGAATTTTTCATTTAATTTTAGCACATCGAGAATTGCATTATCAATTCCCTGCTCTCTGAAAAATAATGGTAATTCGTAAATGTTTCCAACATCACACGTGTTGAATACTTTATCCATTGGCACGTTTGCGTTCATGGATATTTTTTCTTTTACTGTTTCATTGATTTTGTGCTGGCTTCTGCAGACAATTACATCTGGTTGTAACCCGAGGCTCATTAGCTGCCTCAAACCAAGCTGTGCTGCTTTGCTCTTGAATTCTCCAAGGTGGCCTGGCTCAAGAATGTAAGTTAAATTCACAAGACAGCAATTCTGTGGTCCTTCCTCATAAATTAATTCTCTTATGCTTTCCATTGCAAACATGTTTTCAAAATCGCCTACTGTTCCGCCGATTTCAACAAGAACTAAATCAGCTTTTGATTTCATTGCAAGGTTTCTCAATACAAGCTTTGTTTCTCCGGTTACATGTGGTATGTACTGCACATCCCTCCCGAAATATTCCCCTTTCCTTTCCTTGTTAAGCAGTTTCTGGTAAATCTGTCCATGGGTTGTAAAATTATCTTTTGTAAGCGCCATGTCCAAAAATCTTTCATAGCTCCCTAAATCCATGTCTGTTTCTGTTCCGTCATCAAGCACGAAAACTTCACCATGCCTGTAAGGGCTTAATGTTCCTGAATCGACATTGATATACGCTTCCACTTTTATCGGGGAAACTTTTATTCCGCGGTCCTGTAATGTTTTTCCAAGGGCGGATGAGAAAATGCCTTTTCCAATTCCACTTATTACTGAACCTGTAATTATAACAAATTTTGTCCTGCCATTTTCGTACCCTTCAGGGAAAGCCGAAAAGTTTTCCTTGCTTGATTTGTCGCTTATCTGTCCCAAAAATTTTTCATCCATGCTAATCACTATTTCCCAATATTCTCAAGTTCGACCAGTTATCTGACTAACCCCAAATCAAACTCAACTATAAACAGACATAATTTAAGTCCATTAAAGTTTTTAAAGCTTTTCCTGCCTTATTTTTAGAAATAAAGGCGAGATGAAGCCCCCTATAAGAGAAAACGCTTTTTAAAGGTTTTTAGATTCCTTTGTTGTTTTCCTAAGTAAATATGCTCTTGAAGTTTAAATAGGTTTTGTTAGCGCCTGATTTATTGGCAATTCTTGTTTTTTATTTTATTATTTTTAATTGTTGAAATTGTGTTTTTAAAAATTCTGTGCTTTATTATTGCTATATTGCCGGGGGAGTAGTCTAGCTTGGTTAGGATTCAGCGTTCGGGCGACCTTTTTCTTTCTTTAGAGAAGAAAGGAAAAAGCTCGACCAAAAAGAAAGAAATTCGGGTTTGAGGTCCGAAAGACGCTGCGGCAGGAGTTCAAATCTTCTCTCTCCCAATTTTTTCTTTTTTCCAAAAAGAAAACATTGATTAAAAGAAAAACTATTAATGGAGGTCTC
>Ga0210057_1002835_pt1 | contig 24420 bp, 19 predicted proteins | sample CryGeyCG2114_010_2_FD_183968 | JGI IMG/M metagenome (GOLD analysis project Ga0210057, IMG submission 183968) | Groundwater microbial communities from aquifer - Crystal Geyser CG10_big_fil_rev_8/21/14_0.10 (SPAdes) (version 2) | ecosystem: Environmental > Aquatic > Deep subsurface > Groundwater ...
TTATCAGGACCCCGCACTAGAGCGAAGCTCGGTGCGGGGCAGGCAGCGTTCCCTGCCCCGTAGTAAATTTGGGCTTCGCTAGTGGGCGCACTTGGAATCGAACCAAGAACCTCTGTCTTATCAGGACAGCGTTCTACCATTGAACTATGCGCCCAAATTTTACTACGGGGTACCATTGAACTATGCGCCCAAATTTTACTACGGGGTACCATTGAACTACACGCGCGAAAGGTGTTACAACGCCGAGACATTTTTTATTGCAGACCGAGTGCGTTATAACCAGCGATATCAAAATGCACGGCGGCTTCCGCATTCTCACCCGGCGACAGGGCGCGGTATAGATTAGTACTCACGAATCCTAACGATAAGACTACGGCGGCGACCGTTATAGCCAAAGTCAACGCCGCTCCCACAAACATCCATATCTCCGATTTGCCGAAACGTCTTTTAGTCATGGAAGGATATCTCGCCTGAAAGGTTGGCGTTAAAACTACCGCCTTGCCGTACTAGATCCATGTTCACGATACTAATGAAATACGGATTGGCATCGACACTTTTAATGAATTCTAGTATGCCATTGTAGCTGCCCTGCGCGGCCATTTCAAGGCGGATTTTGCCGGGTGAATCCGGCGTTTCTGGAGACTCCGCGCCGAACTGCGAATTGAAACCCAGCTTGTTTACCTGCGCCAGATTTTGGAAATCGCGCTGCACACTGAATAGCGAATCGCGCTTAGGCATAACCGAGCGCAGTTTATCAAAAAGCGGCGCGACGCTTTTAGCATCCCCACGAAGCGAGTTCAAACTTTCAAGCGCCTCCGTCCTCCCGACCAGTTCTCCGCGCACCGACGAGAGGGCGTCGGCTTTAGTTGAAATATCCATGCGCAGGTAAAAAATCAAACTTATTAGGACCGCAAGGACTGCCGAAGTCGCGGCTAAATTTACGATCAATTTCATCCGGAATTCCCGAGGCATTGCTACTATTATAGTATATAATAAGGCCAGAACCTGTCTCAACAATAATCCCTAAGCGCGCTTGGGAGCTATTATTGAGATAGGTTCTAGATAATTGTTGAGGATGAACGAATACGCCGCAAAACTGATAATGCCAAACGATCCGTTCTATCCTCCGCTGCTCCTAGAAATACCGAATCCGCCATCGCGGCTATTCGCACGGGGCGTTTTGCCTATCCCGAGCGAGAGGACAATCGCCATAGTTGGGACCAGAAAAGCGACTTCGGCCGGCATAAGGATCGCCGAGGAGATAGCGGCCAAACTGGCCGCAGCGGGATTTGCGATCATAAGCGGGCTGGCTTTCGGTATTGATGCAGCCGCTCACCGCGGCGCTCTGAAAGCCGGCGGTAAAACCATCGCAGTTCTGGGGAACGGCATAGATCGTATTTATCCCGTTTCAAACGAAAAGCTCGGACTGGAAATCATCCGTTCCGGCGGAACCATAATTTCGGAATACGAAGCAGGCAAACCATCACTCCCCGCCAACTTCCTGGCCCGCAATAGGATAGTAAGCGGTCTATCGGAGGCAGTCGTCGTAATCGAGGCTCCTGAGCGATCCGGGTCGCTTTCAACTGCGGGTCACGCAGCCGAGCAGGGCCGCGAAGTCTTCGTAGTACCGGGGCCGACTAACCACCAGAATTACCGTGGCTCGCACGCTTTAATCCGCGACGGCGCGAGACTAGCCGCATCCGCCGATGATATTCTCCACGATCTTGGAGTAATGCCGCCCACAGAGCACAAGGCCGCCACGGACGATTTGAACCCAGAAGAAGCAGTGATTGTTTCAGCTTTACGGAACGCCGGCTGTGGGCTTAACATTGACAGACTGGTTGAATTGACTAGACTTGAGCCCCAGACCGTAAACACCGCCGTCGCTATCCTGGTTCTTAAAGGATTAGTTAAAGAAGGGAACGGTATATACGAATTATGGAATCTTTAGTGATAGTGGAATCACCAACAAAGGTCACCGCCCATATCCCGAGCCGAAACGCGGCGAGGTTAAAGGGCGCTGATCCCGCCACTTCCATTATCTCTCCTAAAGTACATACATCAGCATCGGGATATGGGCTGGATCCTCGCCCACTTCGTACTCGCTCCGCTCGTGAAGTGGCGGGACAAAAACTATCGGCAGAAAAATGAAATTAGTAATTGTAGAGTCTCCTACAAAAGCAAAAACTATAGGTCGCTTCCTCGGGTCCGATTTTAAAGTGGAATCGTCCTACGGACACGTCCGCGACTTGCCGAAAGGCAAGCTGGGGGTTGATGTCAAACACGACTTTGAGCCGCAGTACGTCGTGCCGCGTGGCAGCCAGAAACAAGTTACTCTCCTTAAGAAACTGGCTGCTAAGTCAAGTCGCATAATTCTCGCAACCGATGAGGATCGGGAGGGCGAAGCTATTGCCTGGCACATTTCCGAGATATTCCGCGCCGCGGGGATTATAGGCAAGTCCGAAAGCTTGAAACGCATCGCTTTCCACGAGATTACCAAACAAGCGATTGAGGAGGCGCTGGGAAAGCCTCGCGATCTGGATATCAACCTGGTGGACGCCCAGCAAGCCAGGCGGGTACTGGATCGCTTGGTAGGCTATGAACTTTCACCGTTCCTCTGGCGCAAAATTCGTTACGGTCTTTCGGCCGGGCGCGTGCAGTCGGTAGCCGTACGGCTCATCGTGGAGCGCGAGCGCGAAATCCAAGACTTTAAGAAGGATGAGTACTGGTCTATTGAGGGTAAGTTTCGCAAAGACGACCAAATCTTCGCGGCCAAATTATATTCGGTGGATGGAAAGTCTCTTGGGAAGATGGCCATTAAAACCAGGGGAGAAACAGCGGCCATCCTCAAGAATCTAAATGGTCTTAAGTATGCTGTTTCCGATGTCGCGGTAAAACAAATTTCACGCAATCCCGCTCCTCCATTTACCACATCCACGCTCCAACAAGAAGCGGCGCGGAAATTGGGTTTCTCCGCAAAACAGACGATGATGATCGCACAACAGCTTTATGAGAACGGTCATATCACTTATATGCGCACGGACAGTCTGAATCTTTCGACTGCGGCGACAACGCAGGCCCGCGAGGTAATCCGCGAGCAGTTCGGCGAAAAATACGTTCTCGCCGCGCCGCGCCATTTTTCGAACAGATCGAAAGGAGCACAGGAGGCGCATGAGGCTGTCCGTCCGACGAACCTGGAAAGTAGAGTCGGTGAGAACCTCGAACTCTCGGATCGCGGCCAAAAACGACTTTATGAGCTTATTTGGAAACGCACCATCGCCTCACAAATGCAATCCGCGGCGCTGGAACAAACTGCAGCCGATATCAGGAGCGAAGACAAAAAATACGTTTTCCGCGCGAGTGGCCAGGTTATGATTTTTGACGGTTTCATACGTGTATATACCGAGGGGCGAGACGACGAAAATGGGAATGAGGAGGGGCTTCTGCCGCCACTTGAAACCGGCGACAAAGTAACGGCGAAGGAAATAAAACCTTACCAGCACTTCACCGAACCGCCTCCGCGTTACACTGACGCAACGCTGGTGAAAGCGCTTGAGGCGTATGGCATCGGCCGGCCTTCCACATACGCGCCGACCCTCTCCACGATCCAGGAACGGGATTACGTGGAGAAAGTGGATAAAAAATATCAGCCGACAGAAATCGGGATATTAGTAAACGATATGTTGGTGGAGAACTTCCCCGAAATCGTGGACATTAATTTTACTTCGCATATTGAGGAAGAATTGGATGAAATCGCGGAAGGTAAAAGAAATTGGACAAAGGTATGCCGTGAATTTTACGAGCCGTTCAAGAAGGAACTTTTAGAAAAAGAAGCTACGGTAGAGAAACAAGTTCAGGTTTCAGACGTACCTTGTCCGCACTGCGGGAAACCGATGCTTATAAAGTTCGGGAGGATGGGCAAATTCCTGGCCTGCCCCGATCCGGAATCTAAAGTGACGTTGCCCATGCCCGAAGAAGCGGCGAGAATAAAAGAGCTACAAGAGAAGACTATGGACGAGCGTTGCCCCATCTGCGGGAAACCGATGGCGGTGAAGCGCGGACGATTCGGCTACTTCCTGGGATGCACGGACTATCCGAAATGTAAAGGTATTAAAAAGATCTGGAATAAAATCGGCTTCAAATGTCCGAATTGCATAGCCGCGCCGGAACGGCGCGGTGACCCAGGGGATATTGTTGAGCGTAAGTCACGCGGACGCGGCAAACTGTTCTACGGTTGTACGCGATTCCCCGATTGTACATTTATCATCAATAAGAAGCCTGAAAGCGAGGTGAAACTCCGAGAACTTTACGAGCGGTGGGAGACCAAACCGAAACTAGACAAAGCCGAGCGAAGGAGCTAAAAAGGAGGTGCATTGATAGACCTCCAGAAAGCGATAAAAGATAAGTCCGGTTTGATAGGACGGGCTTATGAGTTCGCCCGCAGTGCCCACGCTGGCCAAACTCGCAAGAGCGGCGGGCTATATATCAACCACAGTATTGCCACCGCGGAATCACTCGCCAAATGGGGTTTGGACGAAACTACGATCGCGGCCGGATTGCTCCACGACACCGTGGAAGACACGCCTCGGACGCTCGAGGATATCGAAAAAGAATTCGGCGGAGAGATAAGGTTCCTAGTTGAGGGTGTTACTAAATTAGGCAAGGTCAAGTACCGCGGCGAAGAAGAGCAGGCTGACAATATCCGCCGCATGATTCTCGCGATGGCGGAGGATATCCGCGTCATCTTAATCAAACTGGCTGACCGCAGGCACAATATGACGACATTGAGCGCCCTCCCGCCCCAAAAACAGAAAAGAATAGCAGCGGAAACCTCCGAGATATACGCGCCGCTGGCTTATCGCCTCGGGATGCAGAGTTTGTCCGGCGAGCTGGAAGACCTAGCCTTGCCGTACACCCACGCGAAAGAATATCACTGGCTTATAGAGAATGTGCCTGAGCGCTACGAAGAACGAGAGAAGTATATGACAACAACAATAAGGCCAGTTGTAGAAAGAGCGTTACACGAAGGCGGTATCAGCCCGTTCACTATAGACTTCCGAGCCAAGCGTTATTCCAGCCTCCTCAAGAAAATGCAGCGCTACGATATGGATCTAGACAAAATCTACGACTTGGTTGCGTTCCGCATAATCGTTTCCAATGTAGAGGAGTGCTACGCCACCTTGGGTATCATCCACAAACTGTGGCCGCCGGCGCCGGGCAGAATCAAGGATTATATAGCGATGCCCAAGCCAAACGGTTACCGCAGCTTGCACACCACCGTGATAGGGCCGGGCGGGTATTTCGTGGAATTTCAAATTCGCACCAAAGAGATGCACGAGGAAGCCGAGAACGGAATCGCCGCCCACTGGATTTACAAAGCGATGAAGGGCGAGGGATACGCCGGACGCGAAATCTCGACTACCAATCACCGTGAGTTGGCTTGGGTGAAACAGCTCAGTGCCTGGCAGAACGAGTTTGCCGACCCGAAAGAATTTTTGAATTCGTTAAAAATCGACTTCTTCAAAGACCGCATTTTCGTTATCACTCCCCGCGGCGAGATTGTGGACCTGCCGCAGGGAGCAACGCCAGTCGACTTCGCTTACTGCATCCACACGACATTGGGCAACCAGTGCAGCGGAGCGAAAGTGAACGGAAAGATCGTATCACTGGACCATAAATTGCAATCGCAGGATGTTGTTGAGATTCTAGTCCAAAAAGGCAAAAAACCTTCGGCCTCGTGGCTGAATTTCGTCGTGACCGGGTACGCCAAGAAGAAAATAAAAGCCGCCTTGCGGGGTGAGAGCGGACTTCTAAAAAAGATTGGATTGAAAACCGAACTCAAAATAACCTCGGAGGATTCCGTCGGCGTGCTCAAAGACATCGCTGCGGTAATATCGCGCTCGCACTTCAATATCCTACAAATTCACTCCAGCTCGGAGCGCAAAGGCCGCTTCCATACCCTGAAGATCGTGATTGACACGGCCGACCGCGACAAAGTCCCCAAGCTGCTAGTAAAACTAAAAGGGGTCAAAGAAATTAAAGAGCTTGAGTACCACTTTCTCTAACTCTAAGAATCTTCTCCAATATCCCATGCAGCTCTTCAGGTGAATAAAACGCGATGGTTATCCGACCGCTTTCGCCGGAACGGGAGAGTGCAACCTCGGTGCCTAGAAATTCTTCCAGTTGTTCTTTCACCGCCGCGAGTTCCGGGTCAGGAATAGTTGGGGGGAGAGGATGTGATGCCATATCTGGTTTCACAGCCACAACTTTTGCCTTCAGTTCACGGACGCTCATATTGTCACGAATAAGCGCAACGAAAAGTTCCCTTTGACGGGGGATATCCTCCACCGACAAGAGCAATCTTGCCTGGCTCCCGTTTATTCTACCGCTCGATACCGCATCCTGAATCTCCGATGGGAGGTTCAGGAGACGCACGGCATTAGCAATCACTTCACGGCTCTTGCCCAATCGCGCCGCGATCTCGCGCTGCGTGAGTTTAAACTCATCCTGCAGTCTGGCATAGGCCCGCGCTTCTTCAATCGGGTTTAGGTCCAAACGCTGGACATTTTCTATGATTGCGAGTTCAAGTTTCTCGCGCTCCGGGGTGGCGCGGCGGATGATGGCCGGGACGGTGCGGAGGCCCGCGATCTTCGCCGCAAGCAGTCTCCGCTCGCCGGCAATCAGTTCATATTCCACGCTGGTCCCCTCGTCGCTCTCTTTTTCAACCTTGGTCACAATCAGAGGCTGCAGCACTCCGAACTCGCGGACCGAGAGCGCCAGTTCTTTCAAGGTTACTTCATCGAAGTTGCGCCGGGGTTGATGTGGATTTGGCTTGATGCACTCAACCTCGATTTGAAAAATGGCTTCAGCGGGTCTTGGGCGCGAAGCAACGCCCTCTGGAGCGCGGTTTTCCTCTGTATTTACCCTGTTATTCGCACCGTTTTCCCCTACCGGGATAAGGGCTTCCAATCCTCGGCCTAGCATTCTAGAAGGTATTTTGATTACTTAATTCCATAAATTCTTGCGGATGCTCCTCGAGGGCTATCACCTCTTCCGCCAAGCTGCGGTAAGCGCGCGCTCCCGCGGAATAAGGATCATAAATAATAATTGGCTTACCGAAACTCGGCGCTTCGGCCAACGACACCGAACGCGGGATCTCCACGCTGAAAACTCTGTACGGGAAATGTCGCCGCAGATTTTTGGCCACATCCCTTGATAAGCGTTCCCGCTTATCATACAGCGTGATTAGCGCTCCGGCAACGGAGAGCGGGTGTCCCAAACGTCCGCGCAAAAGATCTATTGTTTGCAAAAGCTCGCTCAAACCTTCCAGACTGTAATACTCGGCCTGCACCGGAATGATGACTTCATCCGCAGCCATCAGTCCGTTTACCGTAAGAAGGCTTAAGGACGGCGGGAGATCAATCAGAACATAATCATAACGATGCCGGAAATGATGCACAAAGTTGCGCAGGTAATACTCGCGCTTCGGAATGGAAACAAGTTCGATTAACGCGCCGGCCAAGTCAGCTGATGAAGGAATGTATTCGTAGTTCAAAATTCCGCTCGGCTGGACAAGTTCCTCATGCGGCACAAGGTCTGTGAGTCCGTGGTAGATATTTCTATCAAAAGTTTTCCTGCCGGAAAGGCCAGAAGTTGCGTTGGCCTGCGGATCGAAATCTATCAAAAGCACTCGCCGACCCAAAGCGGCAAGGTAGGCGCCCAAATTTACCGCGGTCGTGGTTTTACCGACTCCGCCCTTTTGATTGCAGATAGCTATTACTCGCGCCATTTTCTTTACCCAGTAGTGAGAGTTTGGCAGGTGTTTTACGAAGCAAAACACGAATTCCGAAGGAAGCCAAACTTCTACTACTGGGTTTACTATAGTCCGAGAATGTGGCACCATCAATTTTGCCAACATTATCTTGCCGCGGTGGCGCCTGCCTGCCGGCAGGCAGGGAATGGCAGATTTATCCCGCACTAATTTTGTTTAATCATATGGGCGAGTGGCGGAATGGCAGACGCGCACGACTCAAAATCGTGTGGGGAAACTCATGAGGGTTCGACTCCCTCCCCGCCCACAAAACAAGATTTAGTGCGGGACGCGCACGACTCCCCGCACCAGAGTAAAGCTCGGTGCGGGGCAGGCAAAATCCTGTGACCGCAAGGTCGTGAGAGCTCGACTCTCTCCCGCGGCACAAATATAAAAGTAACAAAACCTGCCCCGGTTGGGGCAGGTTTTAAGAACACGTTTCTAGGCGGAGAGTTATCTCTTTCTCTTACCGCCCTTCTTGGCCTTCTTAGCAGCCTTCCTCTTTTTCGCCATTTGTTTTCTTAACGATTAACCTTGCTAGGTGCTCGACCTTTATCAAAAATTTAAAACTCGCTTCTCAATCTTTATTATATCAGAAATGAAAAATTAAAAACGGTGGATAACTCGCGCTTGGCGCACGTGCAATAAAAATTTCCACGAAAACAGTCGCGCTTAGCGCGACTGTAAATAAAATTTATCCTTCCAGAATGATTATTGCGCACCTGATGCCGCATCTGCCTTGCGCAAAAACGGCCTGATTGCGAAGAAGCTCGCCAATCCTATCAACAATCCACACAATATGTCGCTTGGATAATGTAGCCCTGCAATAACCCTGGCAATGCCCACTAGCAAGGTTAACGCTATAAACCAATTCCCTTTTTTACGGTCCATATACCAGAACACAAGCGCCAATGGAGCCAAAAATGCCATATGCCCGGAGGGGAAAGCGGCCTCGGCGGCGGACTGCGCGACAAGCGGGCTAAACGCCAAAGCCGCGAAGGGCCGCAGGCGGAAGAAGAAAAATCGGATCAGCTCTGTAATGATACCGCGGGAAAGGATTGTGGATATCGCCGCCAGCGCGAAGAAGTACATTTTGCGCCCTCGGGCAGCTTTAAATAAAAAATACAAAAACGCCGCGACCATAAAATAGATTAAATACTCCGCGAAGAAGATAATTAACCAATCGGTAAGTTTAGATATACCAACAAGATGCCGGAGAGCCTGCAGGATGAATACGTCTAATGCAAACATCGGTTTCAGCGCCGTACGTACGGCAGTAGACCCATGAATCTCGCGCGCTTGATTGCGCGAGCCAAACGGCGCTGGTGTTTGGAACAAGTACCCGTATGCACCGGGTCAACGATTTTAGCTTGTCCGGAAACGAAACGCCTGATAAGCTCGACTTCTTTGTAGTCGATGTCCTCGGCATTCTGCGAGCAAAAAAAGCACTGTTCTTTCCTCTTCATGCCAATGTTATCTAAATTTATAAGCCGAGCTTAATGCGAGGCGCAAGAAATTTAGCCATAACATTGAGCACCCCGCACCATTTGTGGCAACAGCCCGGTGTTTTAGCTTAATTGGAGCCGATAGGCGGCTTCGCCCTTGAATTGTTGTTTTATCGGTAATCATTTCTACAAATGGTGCGGGGTAAAGGTTTTGTAGCCGCGCACATAAGTTCTTATGTGCGCGGACAAAGCCCTTTAGAACGGCAGGTCTTCGGGTTTTACTTCTTCATCCCCTATTTCAATCACCGGCATCTTCTCGGCCGCGGGGGCATCAGTGCCCTCTTTTCTCGGCGCATCTTTGGAACCTTTGGAACCCACGTCACCGCGAGGTGCCCCGCCCGGCCGCGGACCGAGCTGCATCCGTTCCGTGACTATCTCTGTGGTTTTCCGCAATTGGCCGTCCTTGCCTTCCCAAGATCTAGTCTGTAATCTCCCTTCAATTAGGACGGTGCTACCGCGGGTCAGAAACTCCGCCGCAATTTCCGCTTGCCGTCCCCAAATTACCACATTGTGGAACTCGGTCGATTCCTTCTTAGAGCCGTTCTTATCTGTCCAAGAACGGTTGGTCGCCACCGAAAAAGTGGTGACCTGCGCGCCGCCGGGGGTAGTCCGGGACTGCGGGTCGGCAGTTAGCCTTCCGATAATGAATACCTTATTGAGATTCATTGATTTACTTTGAGATTTCCTCGAGCTTTTCCTCTAGCTCGGCGTTAGAGAGTGGTTCGACCTTGGGCGCGATTACAGGAAGTTCGGCGCCGCGGTCGGTTTGGCGCCGAAAGTCCAGACGGCGTGGAATAGTTTTTTCGAGAGGCGGGGTGACAACAAGAAAACGAAGAATTTTAGGCTCTAGTTTCAGTGAATCACTAACACTCTTAATTGCTTCCGGCGCCGCCTTGAAGTGAACGTAGCCGAAGTATGCCGATTCTTCCTTTTTTATCGGATAAGTGAGGCGGATGTAGCTCACCGCGCCCTCGCCTATGATCTCCGCTCCGTGGTCCGAAAGTTTTTTCACGACCAACGCGGCATCTTCCTCGTTCTTGAGTAAAAATGAGATTTCGTATGGTTTTATATCCTTTTCCTCTTCCATTTCAGCTAGCCTAGGTTAGCAGGTTGGCCACAAGAAATCAATCTTTCGGCTTGCTCAGGATTGGACATTCGGCCGAGCTCAGTCGAAGCCATGCTGAGTTTGCCGAACGCATCAACGTCACCCCGCAGCGTTTTCTCTTGGAGCCTCGGCAACCGTGGTTTCTTCTTCCCGCGGTATTTCAACCACTAACGTTTCACCACGGAAGACCGGGCCGATCGGGAGGAGTCTGCCGATAATCACGTTTTCCTTAAGACCGATCAGGCGATCAACTCGTCCCTCCACCGCCGAACGTATCAAGACCCTCGCGGTTTCCTGGAAAGAGGCGGCGGCGAGCCAACCCTCGGCGTGCAACGCAGATTGGCCGATACCAAGAAGAATTTCACCCTCTTTTGCTTGCAGACCGCCGTCGGCTTTGACCGCCTGGTTTACTTCAATAAAACGGGACTTGCCTACAATGTCGCCCACCACTAGATCAGTATCGCCGGATTCCATTATTCTCACGTGGCTAAACATCTGGCGAACTATGACCTCAAGGTGCTTCATGCTTAACAGGACTCCCTCACTCGCATAAATTTTTTCAACCTCGTTTATGATGTAGCGGTAAGTTTCCTCTTTACCCTTGAGGCGGAATAATTCCTGAAGATCGACATTGCCTTCGGTCAAAACTTGGCCGACTTCTACTTTATCGCCCTCACTCACTCTCACGGTGGTGGATCGTGGAATTTGATACTCAACCAGTTTCTTTTTGCCGCGCACGACAGTATCGATACCGATGGTTCTCAAAAGACCCCGATCCTCAATTTTCGCGATTCTACCTTCATATTCAGACAGGGTCGCCATGTTTTTAGGCGAACGGGCTTCAAAAACCTCCTCCACCCTCGGCAAACCTTTAGTTATATCCATAGCCACTGCTATGCCTCCGGCATGTTTAGTGCGAAGCACAAGTTGTGTGCCTGGCTCGCCAATTGACTGAGCTGCGATAACTCCCACCGCCTCTCCTACCTGGACCGGCTCGTTTCTGCCCAAATCCAGTCCGTAGCACTTGGAACAGATACCGTAAAGCGTCTTACAGGTTATGGGTGAGCGGACTTTAACCTCGTTCAGACTGGACTTTTCAATCTCCTCGGCCGCAGCGCGGTCAATAATTTCGCCAGTTTTAACAATGGTCTTGCGGCCGATTTTAATATTCTCAAGCGCCGTCCGCGATGACAGATGCCGCGCGAAGCTGTAATTGACTATTCCGCCGCCATCGCGATAAATCGAAATACCATTCTTGGTCTTACAGTCCTCTTCTTTAACTACGACCGATTGTGAGACATCAATCAATCGGCGGGTGAGGTAACCGGCCTTGGCGGTTCCCAGCGCGGTATCAGCCAATACCTTCCTCGCACCGTGGGCCGTGGTGAAATACTCCAGCACAGTGTGCCCTTCCTTCAGAGAGCTTGTCACTGCGAGTTCAATAGGTTCGCCTTTCGTGTTGATCACAACTCCCTTCATCCCGACCATCTGCTGGAGCTGATGTGAGGAGCCACGCGATCCGGAACTAAAGATAATATTGATAGAGTTGCCGCTGGGCAACGTCCTTGATGCCGCCTCGCCGACTTTATCCGCGGTATTCTCCCAAATTTCGACTATGCGCTTGCGGCGTTCTTTCACCGTAAGTAGCCCGTTTGTATAATGACCCCACACTTCGCCAATTTTCGTTCTGGCCTCTTCAATCAGACCGGCCTTCTCCTTTAGTTCAGGTATATCGTCCATACCCCAACTGATGCCGGAAGTGCTGGCATAGCGGTAACCTAGTTCCTTTATAGCATCCAAGACATCTTTAGTGCCCTCCTGCCCATAACGCTCTATTAAACGATTTACCAGTCTGCTTAGGCTTTTCTTAGTCTGGGTTTCATTCACGAAACCGAAGTCTCCCGGCAGAATCTCGTTAAAGATAATCCGCCCGGCGCTGGTCTCAAACCCACCCTTGCCAAATATACCAATCATAATCGGAGCGCTAATATCAATGAAATTATTGTTATATGCCAGTCGTGCCTCGCCTGTGGTAGCAAATATCTTGCCAGCTCCCTTCGCTCCTAGGTTGAGCAGCGTAAGATAATAGCAGCCCAATACCACATCCTTGTCCGGCTTAGCAACCGACTCGCCAGATGCAGGTTTCAACAGATTGCGCGAGGAAAGCATTATATCGTTAGCTTCCGCTTGCGCTTCTTCGGAGAGTGGAACATGCACAGCCATCTGATCGCCGTCAAAGTCGGCGTTAAAGGCGGTACATACGAACGGCGGGATTTGAATACATAAGTCCTCAATGAGGCGTGGCTTAAAGGCTTGGATGTTCAGCCGGTGGAGAGTCGGCGCGCGGTTCAAGAGCACTTTCTTGTCGGCGATAATTTCTTCCAAAATGGCCCAAATCTCCGGCGACGCTTCGTCAATCAAGCGACTCGCGTTCCGAATGTTATGGGCAAGCTCCCGCTTCAACACTTCCCTTATAACGAATGGACGAAAGAGTTCCAACGCCATCTTCTTCGGAAGGCCACACTCGTCGAGCCTGAGGTGCGGCCCAACCACAATTACCGAGCGGCCGGAATAATCCACGCGCTTTCCAAGCAGGTTTTGGCGGAAACGGCCCTGTTTACCCTTCAATATGTCCGCCAATGAACGAAGCGCGCGCTTGCCGCCAACTGTCTGCTTGGAGGCTGGGCGCGCGGCATTATCAATCAGGGCGTCAACCGCCTCCTGAAGCATCCTTTTCTCGTTAATCACAATTACATCTGGAGCTTTGAGCTCCAAAAGTTTTTTCAAACGATTGTTGCGGTTGATGACGCGGCGGTATAAGTCGTTCAAGTCCGAGGTTGCGTAGCGGCCGCCGTCCAAGGCCACCATCGGGCGGAGATCCGGCGGGAGAACGGGCAGGACATTCAAGACCATCCACTCCGGCCGGAGGCCGTTCTTAATCATTGACTTAAAGAATTTCAATCTCTTCAGGAGTTTCTTTCTCCTTGCGTCGTCCTCCACAACTTTCAGTTCTAACTCGATCGCTTTCAGCCCTTTATTCAAGTCAATCTCCTCCAAAACTTTACGGATGCCTTCGCCGCCCGAGCCGACGGTAAAAATATTGCCGAAACGCTTGCCCAAGAAATTGAATTCTACTTCTTCCAGAACTTTGCCGGGTCGCAGGCCCATAAGCATCGTCTTCGCCGAGGCCGCCGCCGTTTCCAACATTGTTTGTTCTTTGCCCTTCATACTGCCGCGCTTGGACTTAAGTTCGCGGGCGATTTCATCGAGCGCCACCTTGCGTTTCGTCTCGTCAATAGAGGTAACGATGTATGCCGCGTGATAGGTTACTCGTTCCAACTTACGAACGGCTTCATCTAGAGCGAGACCGACCCGCGAGGGGGCACTCTTTAAGAACCATGGGTGCACAACATCGGATGCGAGCTTGATGTGCCCCATTCGCTCGCGGCGCACCGAGGAGCGTGTAACCTCCACGCCGCACTTGTCGCAGACCACGCCGCGATAACGGATCTTCCTGTATTTGCCGCAGTAACATTCCCAGTCTTTGGTTGGGCCGAAAATACGCTCGGAAAACAGCCCATCTTTTTCGGGGCGTTGCGTCCGGTAGTTGATCGTTTCCGGTTTTAACACCTCGCCATAAGACCAGTTCAAAATATCAGCCGGCGACGCCAGTGTCAGCTTCAAACCGCTAAAGTTCAGCGATCTGAAAACTGACGTGTCTTTTTTTGTTTCTTTTACTTCCATATCAATTTTCTTCAGCTTGCGAACCGGCAGCCTCTCCAGAATCTACCACTTCGTCGTAGAGCGGCTCGACCGAAAGCCCCAAAGCCTTCAATTCATTCACCATCACATTGAATGAAGCTGGCACATTTGGCTTCTTAATTTTGTCGCCGCGTATGATAGACTCGTAAGCGGCAGCTCTTCCAACTATGTCATCCGATTTGATAGTAAGCATCTCTTGAAGCGTGTGGGCCGCGCCATAGCCTTCCAAAGCCCAAACCTCCATTTCGCCGAAGCGCTGTCCGCCCAGATGAGCTTTACCTCCTAGGGGCTGCTGGGTAATCAGGGAATACGGACCGATGGAACGCATATGCATTTTGTCTACCACCAAGTGATTGAGTTTCATCATATAAATAACTCCCACCGTCACCTTGCGGTCGAACGGTTTGCCTGTACGACCGTCATATAAAGTGACCTGGCCGCTTTCGGGCAGGTCGGCATCTTTTAGCGCTTTTTTAATATCTTCCTCCGAAGCTCCGACGAAGACCGGCGTTTCCACCCGGTAGCCCATCTTCTTCGCCGCCCAGCCCATGTGAGTTTCAAAAACCTGGCCCAAGTTCATGCGCGAGGCAATACCCAAAGGATTCAAAATAATATCTACCGGCGTCCCATCCTCAAGATAAGGCATATCTTCAACCGGACGAATTTGTGAGACTACACCCTTATTACCGTGGCGGCCCGCCATCTTATCGCCCGCGCGGATGTTCCTTAACTCCGCGACCTGCACTTGGATTTTCGAAATTACTCCCGGTTCAAGCTTATCACCCTCCTCGCGGTGGAAAATCTTGATTCCGACGACGCGCCCGGACTTGCCGTGCGGAAGCTCCAATGAAGTGTCCTTAACGTCGCGGGCTTTCTCGCCGAAGATCGCCTGCACTAGCCGCTCCTCTGGGGTAAGCTCGCTTTCCCCTTTCGGCGAAATCTTGCCGACTAGAATATCGCCGTTGCGGACCTCCGCTCCGATGCGAATAATGCCGTATTCATCAAGGTTTCTCAGTTTATCTTCGGAGACATTAGGAATGTCCGGCGTGGTGATTTCCGGCCCAAGTTTTGTGTCACGCACCTCCACCGAAAAGTCCTCAACATGAATTGAAGTAAATAGGTCTTCGTGCTGCACGCGCTCCGAAAGCACAATCGCGTCCTCAAAGTTGGCGCCCTCGAATGACACGAAGGCTACCGTAAGATTCTGTCCAAGCGCGACCCGTTCATCGTCCATACTGTGGCCGCTTACCAATGCGTCGCCCTTCTCCACTTTTTCACCTCTCCTAACCAACGGCCGCTGGTTAATCGCGGTATACTGGTTGGACATCTTAAATTTCAATAGATCAAAACGGCGCGTCTTGCCGCTTTTGCCTTTCATGGTTACTCTCCCGCCGTCAACTTCGATAATTTCCCCGTCTTCTGGAGCGGTTAAAAGATAGCCGGAATCGCGCGCCACAATCTCCTCCATCCCGGTGCCGATGTAAGGAGCAGTGGGTTTTATGCATGGCACTGCCTGGCTTTGCATATTGGAAGCCATAAGCGCGCGCTGGGCATCGTCATGCTCCAAAAAGGGAATGAGCGACGTGGCGGTGGAGACTAATTGCTCCGGCGCAACATCCATAAACTCGACGTCTTCGCGGCTGCATATCACCGGCTTGTCGCCAAAACGCACCTCAACCTCGCGATCAACGATACGGTTGTTCTTATCGAGTTTGGTATTTGCGCCCGCGATGTGATATTTCATCTCGTCGGTCGCGTTCAACCATGCAATCTCCCCGGACACTTTCCCTTTTTTAACGCCAACATATGGAGTGATTAGAAATCCGTATTCATCCAGTTTGGCGAAATTGGAAAGTTGGCTGACTAAACCGATGCTTTGTCCCTCGGGCGTTTGCACAGGGCAGATGCGGCCGTAGTAGGATTCATGCACATCTCTAACTTCGATGCCGGCGCGCTCGCGAGAAAGCCCCCCGGGGCCCAAAACAGTGAGGCGGCGTTTGTGCTCCACCTCCGACAAGGGGTTCACCTGGTTCATAAATTGCGACATCTGCGAAGAGGAGAAGAATTCGCGGACAAAAGAGATGAGCGGCTGTGGGTTGATAAGTTGAACGGGTGTCATTAGTTCCGGCTCAACCATCGACATCCGATCCTGAATATTGCGGCGGAGTCTCGCGAACCCGACACGGAGGCGACTCTGTAAGAGCTCCCCCATCGGGCGAACGCGGCGGTTGCCCAAGTGGTCGATGTCGTCGTCCTCGGACTTATCTGAAGAATTAAGCCGGATAAGTTCCTGAACTATTTTCACCATATCCTCGAGCGTAAGAAGGCGACTCGAAGAATTCTTAATGCCTAGGCGCTGGTTTAACTTGAAGCGTCCCACCGCCGAAAGGTCATAGCGATCGGTTTTATGGAACATGGCGCCAATTAATCTACCCGCATCGGCCGCGGTTGCAATGTCGCCTGGCCGGATACGCTTATAAATTTCTAGGTAGGCTTCCTCCGGCGTGTGCGCTCCGTCTTTCTTCAACGTCGGCTCTATCACCTTTCCGAAGGCGGAAAGTATGTCCTCATCCTTCAGGCCAAAGGTGCGAAGAAGCGAAGTCACTGCGACTTTGCGGTGGCGATCAATTTTCACGCTGACCGCGCCATCGGAGTCAGTCTCGAATTCCAGCCAAACTCCCCGGTTGGGAATGAGCTTCGCGCCGAAAAGCTTCCGACCGCGATACATACCGGAGGTGAAGTAAACTCCGGGAGAGCGGATAAGCTGCGAAATGATGACCCGTTCCACCCCATTAACAATAAAAGTGCCGCGTTCGGTCATAAGCGGGTAGTCGCCTAGATAAACCTCCTGTTCCTTTTCTATCTTGAGTTTTTTGTTCAGAAGCTTGACCTTAACCCGGAGCGGCGCCTCGTAAGTTATGCTCTTGGAGGCGGATTTTTCCTCGGAGTGTTTAGGCTCGCCGAAACCGTAATCCAAAAAATGGATCTCGATGTCCTTTCCGGAGTAATCCGAAATCGGCGAGATCTCATCGAACAATTCCCTCAATCCTTTCTCCCGAAACCAGCGATAGGAATCAAGCTGGATGGTAACCAGATTCGGCTGCGGAAGGAAGTTTCCGGGGTGGGACGAAAATTTTTTTACTGGTAGCTTGGCGGGCATTAAATAAATCCCTTGGAGGTCATTCGAGGGTTGTATTTAAACGTTTTCAGGCGTTTTATTCCAAATATTTGACAATATTTCTGTTATGTTCGTCAATGGTTTTCGCGAAGATTGTTTTCTTAGTTTTGGGGTCGGATAAGAAAAACCAATAGGACGACTGGGTAGGATGCAGAGCGGCGGAAATCGCGTCGGCGCTGGGACTCCCTATGGGCGATGGCGGCAATCCGGCATAACGATAGGTATTGTACGGGGAATCTGTCGTCATATCGCTTTTTATAAGAGGAAAACAAGGCTCCGGCTTTGTGTAGCACAAAGTGGCATCAATTTGGAGCGGCACACCGGCATCAAGGCGCTTCCAAATTATGCCGGAGACTTGTTGGCGATCGCCGCCATCGGGCGGCACTTCCTTCTCAATGAGCGAGGCTACAGTGAGCACATCTCTGAAACTTCGGTCACCCACAAACAGTAGGGCAGCTTTAGAGTTGAATGCGTCTAAAAATTTTTGCAAAACAACGTCCTCCCCGGACGGCACAAAGAACTCATAGGTGTCGGGGTAAAGGTATCCCTCAAGATTCGAGGGCAACTCGTAGTTTGAAAAAACTCCCGCCGCCTTAAGTTCCTTGTTTATGCCCGCCACTGTTTCCCCTTCTTTGATCCTAACCGTGACCTTTTTGGCCGGTACGATCTCCGAAGCCCGGTATAACGAGACTAATAAGTAAAGAACTATTAAGCCGAGAAGGGCGTATATTACCGCCCACCATAACTTTTGCCGCATCTAAAAAGCCGCCCGCCCGGCAATATTTTGGATAATACCTATAAGCACCGCGGCTGTCAATAGGTTCGACCCCCCGTAGCTTACTAATGGCAGTCCGATGCCGATCACGGGGAGAACGCCGAGGTTGGAGCCGAAATTTATGATGAGATGCGTAAGAATAAAAATGGCGGTGCCGATGCAAATAAACCGCGAAAAATTATCCTCGGCCGCAATCCCGATCCGCAAGATTCTATAAATCAAAAGTAAAAAGGCAGCGATGAGTAACGTGGCTCCTAACAAGCCCCACTCTTCAGTGAAAGCCGAGAACGCAAAGTCGGTCGCGGCGGCCGGGAGAAACCCTAATTGTACCTGCGTCCCCTGCTCAAATCCCTTGCCAAAGATCCCCGCTGAGCCAACGGCAATCTTCGCCTGGATGACATTGTAGTTGATGCCCAACGGTTCATATGATGGATTAAACAAACCGCGGATGCGCTCCTTCTGATAGTTGGCCAACCCAAAATTCCAAGCGAGTGCCCCAACGACCGCGAACGCCAAAAAGAATGCAATGAGATGTCTCCAAGGGATCTCGCTTACTAATAGGTATCCGAACCAGATTACGAAAAGAACCAAAGCGGTTCCGGTGTCTGGTTGTAGGAGCACGAAAACAGTCGGCACGACAAAATAGATGAAAGATACGGCGATCGTCCCCCAATGGGCGATTGAAATATGCCGCAGAGCGAAAAACCTAGAGAAAAGAACTATAAGCGCCGCCTTCATAAATTCCGAAGGTTGAATTTGGAAAGAACCGAAGTCTATCCAGCTCCTGTGCCCGCGCACCGCCGGAGCGACAAAATAGGTGAAAATTAATAGCGCTAGAACGCCTAGGTAGATTCCTAGGATCACCCATCGGTAACTGAACGCCGCGCGCAGATTCAACCGCGGCAAAGCAAAAATTATGATCAGTGCGATTGCGACCCAGACGAGTTGGCGCACGAAAAGCTGCGAGCTTATCGAAGCTTGGACAGCGAGCCCCGCGACAATAAGAAACAGTACCGAACCCAGAAGCCAGGGATCAGCTCTTAACCACTTCATAGAATACTTTGGTTTTAGACCGGTCTACCGCGTTCCCTATACGGCCGAGCGGCGGAAAATAAATTTGAAATTGCTGCGCGCTGAACGGCGCAAGATCCTGAACCGGCCCGGCGGAGGCGCTTATCAGGCCGCCCTTCGCATCAAATAAGAGCGCGGTAAGGCGAAGCGGGATATTTGATGGGGATTTGTTGGCGACCTTACCGTCCACTTCCCCGCCTGATGCGGCGAGTGCGGTAGTAACGTCGCTCACTTGTAAATCATAGTTAGTGAAGGTCTCCGCAGAGATCCACACTACATCGCTCACTTCTAGAGGGGCGATTGGCTGTTCAACGTTTGCCGCCGCGGATGCTAGATTAGGGAAGACAAGATAGCGCGTTCCGCCAGGCGCAATATAGGACGAGCCGGTAAAAGTTGTGATCGGCACCCCGAGCACACTCCAAACCTGAATGCGATAAGAGAAACTCTTGACCGCGTAAGCGTTTGACGGATTAACCACCTTGGCAAAAAGGATGGACTGGCTCGCAGTCGCCGGGAAAACGCGCGGAGTTTCGGACACATCGAGTTTCAGATTCTTGATCGCACAGGGGACGCATGACCCGCCGCAGTCCACCCCGATTTCGGAACCGTTCTGGATATTGTCGAAACAAGTCGGCGTCTTATGGAACCAGATCCGATAGACGCCGAGGGCGACGAGAGCAATGGCCGCGAGGAATAAAGTTCCGTAAAGAAATTGTTTAACCGTGCGGTTCATGGATAAAGATTAACAGCATTATAATCCATCACTGGTGGGTAATAAAAATCCGCCCACGGGCGGACTCTAAATTTTTTAGAATGCCGGCAAAGCCTACTTTCGCCCTTGCGAACTATCATCGGCCCCGCGCGCTTTCATCCCGTAGTAGAGCGAAGCTCACTACGGGACTTCGCTTCTCTGTCCCCGCAACCAGAAATTAAAAAGTCAGCAAACCCTACTTTCGCCCTTGCGAACTATCATCGGGGCTACATGATTTCACTTCTCTGTTCGGAATGGGAAGAGGTGGTACACGCGTAGCTAAATCACTGACCAAACTACATTAACAAGTTTTCTGGTGCGGGGCAAGTCGGAATGTTCCCGATTTCTCTACGAGCGAAGCGAGTAGCTAGAAATCGCAATCCCGCTATGCGCTCCGCGCATGGGCGGGAGGAAGAGGTGGTACACGCGCGGATAAATCACCAGCAAAGATAAATTATCACAGAATAATTTGGCAAGCAAACATTACAAACGGGCCTTAAAATAGCCGGCTTTCATTTGAATACGATCTATTAGTACTCCTCGGCTAAAACCCTTACGGGCCTTACACCTAGAGCCTATCAACCTGGTAATCTTCCAGGGATCTACACCTAATCTTGGGAGAGGCTTCGCACTTAGATGCTTTCAGCGCTTATCCCGTCCGAACATAGCTACCCGGCGCTTCAGTTGGTACCAAAGCCGGTAGACCAGAGATTCGTTCAACCCGGTCCTCTCGTCACGTAATCACATATCACTATGTGCGTAGACTATATCTTTACCCCTCCGACCGAGGTCGGAGTAGGGTATCGGCGTATTATGGCAATATATGCCATCCGGTTCCGCTAAAAAGTGGAACACAAGTCGTTACGGGGTCAAACCAATTTTCGAATTGGAAATCCTAATATCAAAATCCTAAATCCTAAACAATATCAAATGTTCAAAATTCAAATATCAAAACGCGTTTTGGACATTTGGATTTTGGATTTGTTTAGAAATTAGAAATTTCCCGCTTCGCTCTCGCGAAGGCGAGGCGAGGGATTTAGAAATTCCATTGTGAAACAATGGCTGACTTCCCACGGTATTGTCTTGTTTCATTCTGGTCCTCAAGTAATTGTACCATATCCAAAGGACCGACCATAAAGATGGTTATCAACGGATCAAAACGGAACAAGATTCCACCGTTATTAGCCGAATTGTCATCCGGAATTACTTCCGGAAGTAGCAAAATCTTACTAGGGTCAACTTCCCTCAAGTGTTTAACGCCTGCAGCAGATAAAGACCAACCTGTCTCACGCATGAATCAACTATTACTACAGTTGGCAGTGAGGTAAGAATAAATACGCATATTTATTTTTGCCGAACAAACCAACTGGCGAAGCAAAGCTTCGCATTGCTTGGACTATACCATCATCCTTCGACAAGCTCAGGATAAATCCCGAACATAATCGATGGAGGTTGACGTATTAGTCCGACCTTCGTCGGACTTCGATCCTTTCGGATCAAGTCTCTACGGGGTCAAGCGCTCGCTTCGTTCGCTAAATTCAAAATTTAAATCTCAAAAGTCAAATTTTTGATATTTGATTTTTTATTTTTGATTTTAGCATTTGTGAATCAAATGCGCCGACTTCCCTCGGTATTATCCTAACATACGACAGGTTGATGTCGCAATGTATTGTTAGGGCTTCACCGATATGAGTCAACTTTTCAGCAGAAGATTACTCTTCTGCGCCGCCGTGTGATTCTCGATGTAATGTGGTTCTCTTGACGGTTTGAACCCAGCTCACGTGCCCTTTTAATTGGCGAACAGCCAAACGCTTGGGAGCTTCTCCACCCCCGCGCTAGGGCGAGCCGACATCGAGGTGCCGAGCGAGATCGTCGATAGGGACTCTCGGATCTCACCAGCCTGTTATCCCCAGGGTAACTTTTATCCGATATCTCCGGCCTTCCTATAAAGAATTAGTATTTCTTGCGAAACGCTAACATCGCCGTCGGGTCGCTAACTTCTGCTTTCGCACCTGCTCGACGCGTCAGTCTTGCAGTCAAGCCGGCTTTTGCGTTTGTACTTTTGGCCCGATTTCCATCCGGGCTAAGCCGACCTTAATAAACTCCTCCGTTACTCTTTAGGCATTGTGTTCCCTAATTTGTACTCCAATGAAGGTACTATGTATGGCTTAATAAGTTCTCTGAATTTTGTAGCACAATCGCTTTGGACATAAATTCTCCAACGATTGTATTGCTTATGAAGCCTAACTCTAATACCAAATTCTTTATAGAGTACGTTCTCAATCAACTCAAGATCTTTCTTGCTATATCCCAATGTATGAATGATATAGGTTCTGTGATGTACGGACTTATAGGATCCGTCGTCCATGAACCATACCGCTAACGCTCTAGGATCGAGTAGTTTACCGATAGTTTTAGGAATTACCTTCTTCCTGCCAACATAGAATTGCTTGGCATAGAATCTGAAAGTCCCAAGCGAATAGGTAGCAAAGTAATAACTTGTATAACGCTTGCCATCTAATAGCTTAGTTTTTATTTGCGGTGGCGTATGAACAAAATCTTTGAAAGATTCGTATATCCACTCCAAATACTCCTTTTGATGTATAGAATGCTCAACTTTTAGGCGGTATGTACGACCGGAGTCCTGCGACTCAAGATGGCCGTCACCTAAGAGCATCCCTATCAGTATAGATCGCTGAGTTTTGCTAAGTCTTAAATGTTTTTTAAGACTTTCAATTTCATTTGATCTCATTCTATTAGGTTTGCCGCGCATATTGCACAGCCTGCATATTGCTATGCAGTTCGGACTATATCATACGACCTTTTTAGAGTCGCTCTGGCTGATAGTCTCTGAGGACTTCCCCGACCTTGCGTCGGAGTTGCCTGCTGATCGTCCGCCGATTTGAATATTATCCATTATCCAAATACCACTTGAAAATTTTCACCTTTTCGACAAAAGGTATTTCAAGATACCGCGGATGTTCCAGCATATACACCAGATTTTTCACTTCAAAACTAATTGAAGTGTCCCCCTTCGCGATGGCACGGAGTGCGCCACCGCAGTCAAGGAAAACGCCCCATTTAAACTGCCCATCAGGCACTGTCCCCCGTCGTTTTTGCCGCCGGGGTTAGAGGCTAAACCTTTGAAGATGGCTGTTTCATTGTCGGATCCACGATACCCGAAAGCACCGCTTCAAATCCTCACCACTACGCTACGCATCAAAGCTCTAGTATCAATACCAAACTACAGTAAAGCTCCTGGGGTCTTTCCGTCCCGCTGCAGGTATCCCGCGTCTTCACGGGAATCGCATTTTCACCGAGCTTGCCGTCGAGACAGTTCTCCGGTCGTTACACCATTCGTGCGCTCCGGAACTTACCCGGAAAGGAATTGCGCTACCTTAGAACGGTTCGTTACGTTATCACTCTGTTGATTTCCCAGAGATCCTCATAGTCGCCTATGAGATCGGACTATATCTTCCCCCTCCTTTCGATCGAAAGGAGGGGGTTTGGCGTATAGTCTCTGAGGATTCCTCGTTGGTGTTTAAGATCACTGATCGTGTACTTCCTTTTCCTACCCTTACCTTCATTAAGTACTTCACGAAGTTCCAGAATTTTCTTCAAGCCATCATAAGAGCTATGTTCGTTCCTATACATGCTTTCTATGATGCGCCTAAAAATCGAAAAATTTCTCTTTTTTGATGCTGAGAGTAATTGAAACCGTTTGAAAAATGGTATCACTACATTATGAAGTGAAGATGTATCTCTCACTTCATAATATGTAACGCCGTCTTTACGCTGTCTCAAAGTCCCACAGCCGAGATATCGCTTGAATAGGGCTAGTATCGTACGATCCTTCTGAGAAACATTAAAGCTTGGATCGAGTTGCCACCCTAATCCACTCTCACGTTTCCGCATCGAGATGTTGAAACTACCTTCTCCATCAGCGAATCCCGCCAGGTAATGTCCGATATCTATCGGAATTAACTTTATCCAATTTTTGTTTTGATCCATGGTAATTACACCTAGAGGCCTTTCCTGCGGATTGTCTGCACTGCATACATTATTACTTCCGTGTGATCAACACGTGAGTAGTAGCAGATACTTCAGAGTTTCCCGCAAATAGCTCCGACGATCTTACGATGTCGGAGGCCCGCACCCATTACGGCGTCGGACCCAAATTTTCTAACTACAACCGTCACCTTATAGTTACCGCTGACATTGACGAGGGCTTAACCCAGTGGGCCCCTCCTCCGCAATTTGTCAACAAATTGCTACGGAAGGGCGAGCCCACTTTATTTTAGTAGGCCCTGCCACTCCGAAGCACTTTGCAAACAAAGTGCGAAGGATGGACTCCCAGGCTTGACCTTCTCGCATCGGTCAGGTGTCACCTCCTATACATCCTCTTACGAGTTCGCAGGAAGCTGTGTTTTTGGTAAACAGTCGCCAGAGAGTCTTTCGCTGCG